>Ga0075437_13967_pt1 | contig 13182 bp, 10 predicted proteins | sample MintriMetagenome_FD_74266 | JGI IMG/M metagenome (GOLD analysis project Ga0075437, IMG submission 74266) | Marine eukaryotic communities from Monterey Bay, USA to study complex ecological interactions - Minidiscus trioculatus and... | ecosystem: Environmental > Aquatic > Marine > Unclassified...
GAGCAAGGTATTGAATTACATGCCAACTTTAAGGAAGGATCTGATACCCGTGTCAAGTCTGCCAAGCCTCGTGAAACTACTCCAGAGGAAGGTTGGACTGAGCTTCTTGATGATGAAGTTAAGCAATCAGCTTCTTTTGCTACCATCAAATTAACACAATCATCAAAGTCGAAGAAACAGAAGAAGAAGAAGGACAAGAAGAATAGAACCAAGTCTCCTATTATCGAGGAGGCAGCAGAGGATACAGAGTTGGATACCTCTCCTATTGAACGGAAGGAAGTTGTCGAGAATGCTACTCCCTTGACAAGTGAAGAGTCCCCACAACCACCTGCACACAAGCAGAGAGTTAAGACAAAGTCAATGAAGAAGCTCCGTATGGGATTAATGAAATCATCTGATCGCACTTCCCCTACTCCTCCTACTACTGCCGGTGAGGATACTGGAGCTGCAAAGAAGGATGATGACAAAGCAGAGTTGGAGCATGCAGTGCGAGAATACAAAGAGCTACAGGCAGTGTCAGTCGATAAACGTGAGTTGTTTCTGTGAAAGTATAGTGTCTGCATTATCTATTTATACTCACTTTGATATCTTTCATAATACAACACAGGCAAACTTTTTGCAGAACAAGCTTCCAAGAATGAAGCAAGTGAAGAGAAACTTGCTAAAGAAGAAAAGGCATTGAAGAAAGCTAAGCGTAAGGAGAAGGACTTCCCCTCGAAGAAGAACAAAGCGAAGCGTAGAGAGCTACAACAGAGGATTTCTGACTTGGAGTCTGATTTGGAACTTGCTACCACTGAACTGGCTGAGATGGAACAAGAGGCTGATCGTGCCGAGTCAGATGCTTTGGATGCGAAGAAAGAAGCACATCGTTTGAAGGATAAGCGTAAAATGGCACAAGCAGAGGGTAGGGCGAGCCCCATGAAACTGAACACAGGCAGAACTAGCCCCATGAAGCTTACTATGAGTAAAGCAAAGAAGAGGGTTACCCAAAAGTCTCCTGTCAAGGAACTGCTAACATCTCCTCGATCATCTTCGCCTCAAGAGACCTTTGAGGAGTTTAAGAAGACAGTCGTTGATAATGCAGCCTCACTCGATGGTAGTGAGAATCTGAATTTAAATTCCTATGATGATGATGAAAGTACAAACAAGGCCTCATACTACGGAACTGAGAGTCTTATTTCAGGTCGCGAGAGTTATGTTTCAGACTATACCCGTGAAAGTACAGTCGTTACAAGTGATCGTGTGGTGGATGACGAACCAAATGGCACTTGTAATGCCGAAGACGTGTTGGATGATTTAGTCCTTGGAATCTCTGGTGCTTGCTGTATTCCTGTGGTAATGGTTGATGCTATGCTTTGCAATGAATATACAACTGCAGAAGAGGAGGCCGAGAAGAAACGAGAGGCTCGTAAGCTTTTGAAGAAGAAGAAGAAAATGAAACAGAGACGCCGAAAGTAGAAAACAGTGGAGAGATGTGAGTGTGTGAGAGATTGTAAAGTGTACAGGGTCATGCTAATAGATGAGCATGTGTGAATAGAATGTATAGGTACAATAAGATTAAATGTTGATAGATTAGATGTTGAACAACTGATATGTTTATAATACGTAGGTATGAAATGTCTATGTTTAAGCCGACAAATCTTATAGATACCCCTCTTATTGAAACAGAAGAGGCATCCTGAGATATGTATGCTCAAACTCAGGAGTAATAGATGTGATAACTGGCAAGAGTATCTAACTGAATGAAATAAAGGAGAGAGGTGAGGTATCCTTTAAGCGAGCCTTTTTCTTGTGCCTTTCGTCGGTTGAAATTGACATGATGCCACTCTTCAAGCTACTATTACCTACTCAATCAACTTTACAATGCGGACCCAACGCCACTAGCACATACATAAATATGTGCTAATAATACTCTTATTGCTAAATACCTTATTGCAATTGATAATATCAATACATTGCAATTGCAATCATGACAACACTTGACAATCTAATGATGGCGACCAATACCATACCAGCACAACACTCTATCCAGGGCATGTTATCCTCCATGACGGACGAGGATTCATTCATCCCCACCACCAACTCTTCCAGCAAACAGCGCAAGGCCGATGCAACCAAGATATTAGCACTCCGTATGTTACAGGGATACAAGCCAACTAATCATAAATGTACCGATTGTAACATACCATTAATGCAAAGTAGTAATAGTGGTATTGTCCAATGTGTAGTTTGTGTTGAGCAGTTACAGTCCACTACTATAACACCAGCTGGGAGCATGAGTGATGATGACGACGACGAAAGTGAGATTCGGGGCTCAATTTTAGATGATGATAGGGATGATAATCACCCAACCAAGAAACAGAATAAGAAAAGTGTAGTATCAATAACACAAGAGGGTGATATAGAATTACGACAACTAGGTACACATGAAAGTCTTGAAGCTAAATTAGATATTACATGGTGTACTAAAGATGGATTACAGAATGAAATTGTTGTCGGGGAAAGTAAAAGTTCAGATAAGAGTTATAAAAGTGATGTGGATAGTACTTCTTCTTCCGTTGAACAGTTGGATGATAGTAATGATACAAGAGATAGTAATGCAGTACCAACATTACCTGCATTCAATAGTATTAATTATCCACATTTGGTAAAGGAGATGGAAACTCGTCGTATTAATGCTTTGGAACAACAACAACAGAAACAACAACAAACTAAGAAGAAGACTAAGGGAATTAAGGGTATAAAGTTATTGGAAGCTATTGATGAGTTGAGTGCTGCCTCAAGTGCTAAGAAGAAACAACAGCAGCAGTTGCTATTGCAGCAACAACTTGATCGACATGAGCAATTGCAACAAGAGGAGAGTGAGGACAAGGAGTGTGCTACACAGGCCGAAGACAGCTCGTCACCCAAAGACACAGCAAGTCCAAACAACAACGACACAACTCCGGCAAAGTTTGATTCTACCCAGATTATCGAGGATACAAACAACATTTTGAATGATTTAGTATCAACCGAGGGAAGTGGAGATGGAGGAACAAGTGTAGCAGATGCTGTTAGTACCTCACCATCTATCATGAGTGATGGATATGGTTATTCGAAAAAGAGTATGAAGAAGTTGACATACCAAAATGCCAAGAAAGATGCAGAGGAGTCTGCCACCAAGTATTCATCGTCACCACTCACTGGTTCACAGCGTAAGCGTATGACAATTAATAACATATCAAGTGAACCTCAGCAACGTGAGGATAGACGAAAGGTTGGAGGTTTAGGAGTTGATACACATGAAGTGTCACAAACTCTATATACTACACCTGAAGCATCTCCGGTATCATCTCCAAAGGAATCAGTAGGACAACATATTGAGAAGGATGACTTCTTTAGTGAGATACGCCGAAAGGCATTATTATCAAAGGTTTCTACCACAAAGAACAAGTTGGATACCGAACTTGGTATTATCCAGGAGGATGGCATAGAAGGAGCCGAGGATACTTCAGTCAAACAACAGCCCACTTTGGATAATGTTAGTGCTTTGGAATCTCCTTCATCATTCATCTTGCCAAAATTGAATGGAGGTATCAAAAGACCTGTCTTTGGTATTGCAAAAGTAGTAGAAGAGGAAGAAGTCAGCACTGTCCCGCAAAGTCTTGTAAAGTCAACAAAACTAGTTGGTTTAGAAACATCTGATGAGTTACATCAACGTTTGAGAGCGGCCAACATTCGGCAACATAAACAACAACAGCTACATGATGAGATGTCACCTGCTGCAACTATTACAAGGAAGAAGACGTTATGGACACAACCTGTAGTACCCGATGACGAGAAGCGTGAGTTGGCATTACAAAGTATCCGTAAAGAGGGAGTAATTCTACCATTTGATGAGTCAACAAAGTTGTCTCAGAAGATTCTAAACAACATGTCCAATACTACTCCCAAGATGAACAACTTGAAGACAAGCACTGAAGTGGTTACTGTTGAAGAATGCTCATCTGACGAGGAAGTGGGCTCTAAAAGGATTACTCAAGCTCCATCGGAATCATCATCATTTGCTTCACTCTCATCTTCTGTCCAGTTACAAACGAAACGTATAGCACAATTAGAAGCTGATGCACAACGGAAACATCAAGAAGCTGAGTTGGCAGCAACTACAGCACGAGAGGCATTGGCGGGTATGTTGAAGAAACGCAATGTTCGACATGATAAGGAGAAGAAGGAAGGAGGAGGAGAGACGACCGACTACTCGGTTGCATCCGCTTCACAATATAGTTATCGTTATCCTACTGCTGATTCCTTGATTGCTAAGAATACTGCTGGTTCCAAGATCAAAGTGGATATTCAGCAAGACATCAAAACAAAGGACAAGGAGAGAGATGACTTGTCAATGAGTTCAACACTTAGCAGTCTTGATAACAAGACCGACGATAAGGAGAAACCTAAGAAGAAGGGTGGTAGTATAAAGAGCGAGGATTCGTCTGACTCAAATGATGGTGGTTCAACGATTGATACACATACTACCACATCAACCTATTTGGATAAGTTGCAACGGTCGTTGGATAAGCGAATACGCCGCCATAGTCTAAGGACGTCAAAGAGGGAGTTCTCGACACCCAGCCCTTCACATCATCGAACACCACGCCGTCCGCCTTCTCTTCGTGCCGAGAGCTCAGACTCATCAACGAGTTCATCATATACATTCTCAACATATGATAGTATGCCAGAAAGACGAAGAAGTCGATCAATTGAACGACGAAGTTATGACCGTCGTCATCATCGATCACTATCAAACCCAAGAAGTAGACGAAATGGTGATAGTGGTAGACGAAAAGTTGTACCGAGTCTGATGCTTCCGTCTCTATCCTCCTCGGCATCTCCTTCGAGTAGAGGCGAACAACATCCATCTCTTCCATCTCCTCACGAACAATATCATCCAGCTGCACCGCCACGACCTCATACAATTCCAAATCATCAGATTCAATATTATTCAGGAATAGGTGAAAGTGGCTATCATCCACCAATCGACCCTTCTTTTGGCAGTAATATGATCAGACCATCACTGCTATCACAACGAGTTGCGTCCGAACCAGTCTTGTATCAACAACAACCACTCATGGCTCAACAGCCTCGAGAATTTCATTACTCAGTAGATGGTGGCCAATTTGGTATGCCACCAAGAAGACAGCAATACTCTCCATCGCTATCCTCTCGTATGGCAACCTTGAAAATGGCAGGTCTACCGCCAAATCATCCATATGGAAAGACATCAAATGCTTTCTCTCAAGGTTTTGCTGGATCATATCCTTCCGGTGTTTATCCGATAGTACCACAGCAACAAAAGGTTCGATTTAACACGGCACCATTACCAGTATATGAAAGTAGAAACGATTTTCCAACGTCCAGGAGATAGGAAGTGAATGATAAAGAATACAAACTCTAAGAAAAGTATTATGTACAAGTATGAGTATATTTTGTAGTTATATGAAATAGTCGCCTGCCTATCCTGTGAGTTGTTGTTCTACCAATCTCCTAAAGGAACCGTCCTTCTTCTCTATCAGCTCATCGAAATTTCCTTGTTCAACAATCTTTCCTGACTTCAGTACAGCAATCTTGTCCGCCTCCTTCACTGTTGAGAGTCTATGGGCGATTGAGATGACGGTTCTACCCGCTGTCATGGTCTTTAAAGCTTGGTTGATGTGATATTCACTCCTCGCATCTAATGCACTTGTTGCTTCGTCCAAAATGACCAGCGGCGGATCTTTGAGCATTACTCGAGCAATTGCAACTCTCTGTTTCTGCCCACCGCTCAATTGGGTACCTCTAGAACCAACTTGTGTCTCCAAACCTTCTGGTAAAGTATCACTAAAATTGGTAACATGAGCTTTTCTAGCCGCCTCTTCTACTTCTTCATCAGTTGCATTCGGTCTTCCATATCGAATATTGTCAGTAATACTACCATAGAAGAGCAAGGGTTCTTGCGAGACGACTCCAATTTGCTCTCTTACTATTGATGGGTCAAGCTCACTGATATCCTGACCATTGAGAAGAATTTGACCTTCATCTAGGTTGTACAGACGTGATAAAAGTAATCCGATTGTACTCTTACCACTGCCGCTGCCACCGACTAGTGCTATGTTCTCTCCAGCTTTGATATCTAATGAGAAGTTAGGGCCAATCACGGGGACATTTGCTCTTGTTGGATAAGAAAATCCAACATTATCAAATTTGATCGAGATTGATTCCACATGTTCAAATGGATTATTTGTTGTATCTTTCTCATTCAGCGGTGAAGATATCTTCGGTATCCTATCAATAATATCAAAGACTCTACCTGCAGCTGCCATTGACTTTTGGATCTCTGTATACGTACCACTCAAAGATGATATATTGCCTGCCATTAGCAAACTGTACATTAAGAACGAAGATAAATCCCCCGCACTCAGTTCCCCACCAAGCACAAGAGTACCTCCAAAACCCATTACTAGTAGCACGCTGCCATTTGCAGCAACATGGACTACTCCATCAAACGCTGCTTTCAACCTGCCGACATCTATTTCCTTGTCGTGGGCTTTTATTACTGTGTTGGCATACTTATTATACTCCAATTCTTGATTATTGAATAGTTGCACAGTCTTGATACCCCCGAACGTTTCTTCTGCTGCATCAGTTGCTTCAGCATGTGATGATTGTACATTCTTTTGCTTCTTCTTCAACTTTCTTCCAACAACTCGTGCCATTAAGAAGACAGGAGGTATAGAGAGCAGTGAAACCATTGCAAGTTTGGGAGAAGTGTAGAACAATAATGATGTACTTCCAATACTCATGACAATGCCTCTTAAGCCTCCGACGGCCTCTGTAGTCATGGCTGATTTAATAAAGTAAGAATCATTTGCTAGCCTTGATATGAGATCCCCTGTCTTTGTCTGATCGAAGAATGCACTCTCCTGTGTTAGTATTGAACTGAAGAGTCGTCTTCGTATTCTACTGACGATTCTATTACCAGCTATATTCAGCATTAGAGATCTAGCATATACTCCTAATCCTGCCGTGCCAGTCAATCCAAATAATCCTAGAGCAATGGTAAATGGACTAAACTGTTGATCAGAAGTTGTTGTCGCTTCAAGTATAGCCGTATCTAATACATATCCACAAGTCCAGGGTAGTATCAAAGTTATAGATGATGTAACCGCAAGAGTACTCGCCGATGCAAGTATCAATTTCCTTTCTGGTTGTGAGAGTTCATATAATCGATTTAGAATCTCAGAATTGCTTGTTGAGGTATCATCATGAGGAGAGTTACTATTGATAATACTTTTGTCATCACTACTTTCACTTGATATATTTTCTTTTACTACCGATATATTTGAATTCTGTCTCTGAGATGATACATTTATATTATACTGCAATAATGATGTTGGAAGCACGTATCTACTTCTCTTGAAATTACATATTTGTCTATTGATACAGGGTATCTGCCGCACTACAAACTTCGCAGAATAAATCATAGTCAATATACTATGCTATGGCCTTTATATAATATGTCCATGGGCGATGGTAATTAATACAATATCTCTCTAGAAGAGAGAGTCAAAGTGATGAGTGATGACGATATGACGGCATTAGAGATAAAAAAAATATGAGAGTGTAGAAAATTGAATGGTATCTTGCAAATGAGTCATTTGAGTGAGAGATTGCCGCTTTGCTGCAGTACATTGCTTTGTATTGTACACTGAATAAATGAAAGGGTTGTGTATAGCGGCAGCTCTTCGTTGGATTGAGTGATCGACAGTGTGAGTTGTGCGATATGCAGTTCTCTTCAAGAAGAAGGATATCGTTACTTTTACACATATTGATACTATCAACTCTCTATTCAATATCAGTATGCGCTTTCTCTTTGGATAGGCTAAATAAGAAGGATAGGAATAGAAATCTGGATATAGAAAGAAACAATATCAATGCGAAGCGTTGGCAATTAGTTCCAATAGTATCATTAACTCTTACTCTTACTCTTGGGTATCCTGTCCAGTCGGTATCTGCTATATCAACTTTCAATAATAATGCATCAAATCAAGTATTGGATGTAGTGGCTGCCAATCTAGCTGATACAGATGCATTCAAAAAGTTACCATTAGAGAAAACATATTCTGGAGCCATAAAGGAGATAAGAGATCAGCAAGACTTACAAGGTACGATCAAATTTGAATGTGCGTATGATATGCTTACACACACTAATTTTCCAATGCTTGTGACAATTGTTCATATGGATTAATAGATGATAGACTATACGAGTGTGCAACTAAAGGAAAGGACTGGGAGCAGTGTTTCTGGTTCGGGCAAAGCAATGACGGTGACTATACTATTACTGCCGATGGAAGCTATAGAGGGAGAATGGATTCACAGCTCGTAAGTCCTGCTGGCATACTCAATAGTCCTCCTACTGAAAGTAACAAGATACCAACATGGTAGCAGAACCTCGTTTAAGCTTAATCAAAAGGATTACTGCTATGTTCGATATTGTCATTTGACATAATAGCTTGATTGAGAGATATTGACGAGAACCCACGATTATTATCTTCCAACCCATACGAGTCTCGAAGACTGTCTCTTGTCATCACATCTGCATTCCCAATGCTTTCCTTCTTACCAGGATGCTTTTTACAGAAGAGTTGGTCTGGGGTGATGCCAAACTCCGAGCTTTGAAGTTCTGCACGAGCTCTCTCATCAGAACTAACTCCTTCCAAGTCCTTTGGAGTAATGTAGGACATTGGATGGAATATGTTCTTTGCCTCTTTTGCATTCTTACCTCTAGATGTTACACCAAATATCAAGTCAATCCAAAGAGGCAACTTTTCTGTGCAATACTCGGACTCGAGTGCTGCGCGGTTTTGGCGGATAAAGTGTTTAGCAGACTTGGACCGCGATGGCAGAATCACATCATTCACTCGTTCTCCGGTTTGCAAATTACCCATTTGAAGCCCCGTGGAATTGATTAGAAAGTCAAAGCAGTCTGGGTCGTAAAATTCTGCGATTTGCTCTTTCACATCAGCATTATTAATCAATACTGATCTGTAGGTTGCATCAATCGAATGAAATAGCCGGTCAGGAACATCAAACTTCCCAGATTGCAGACAAAGCATATGCTCAGGCATGACTCGTAGCAAATAGAACAAGACATAACCTGGTGCACTGTAATGAGTGCCATACATGAATGGGGCATCTTGGCTCTGTTGTGGTGACATTTGACTCTTTTGTTGCTCAACCATACTATCATATCGCTTTCTAAACTCTTCATATCTCTCCTCGTTTAATGCCCCGATCGGCTTTGATAAGTCTCGAAATATACTTGGATCTGTTAAATCCAACCTAGAAGACGGCAAATCGTCCAAGGCGTCATCATCACTATCATGATTGCCTTCCCCATAATAGCTAGCAAGTACCCACGGGAAGACTGGATACCTCGATAGATCATGAAATGATCTACCAGCTGCAGAGTTTAGACATAGTAGATACTCGAAGTTATCTAACTCACCGGCTTGCCACAACTCTAATGCACTTTCTACGAATGACCGATCAGTAAAGCAAGGCAGTGGTAATGAACTCTTCAATGATATTTGCTGCGTTAAGATACGAATAACCCGCTCTCGTATCACTGTTGATTCAAATGTGAGTAGGATGGAGTGTTGCTTTACTACATATAACTCAAGGCCTGTGTCTTTCATACCATCATACCGTCTTGCAATTGCTCTTATATCTTCGAAGGGCCATACATGATTACTACCGGAACTTATTGATGACTGGAAGTATAATCCATACTCTGTCATGATTGCACATCCATTCTGCTCAAGCAATGGTGTCTTAATTGAACATTGTAAATTAGGCGTCAGTGGTTTCTCGTGCACATGTAAAAAGTTTGTGGTATCAAACGTTTTACTTGGTCCCAATATTTGTTCAATAATCTTATCACGGGTATCATTGACATTGTTTGAGGATGGTAATGGTATAATGGGAGGCATAGACATGTCAAATGCAACACTTGGTGCAAATGATACTTTATTATTAGATGCTGAAGAAGACGATTCTACATCAAACAATTTCTTAGCCATTGATAGCATGGACGATGGTGATGAATGTATAAATTGAAATCTAAATTCAACTGGCACTTGCTGATAATCAAATGGTCCAATAACATTATTTGCTTTCATAACAATATGTCGATCACAACGTATAATAACCTCACTATTCAATTCTCCTCCACTAAGGTGTGTCATATGACGAAACGGTATACGAACAATACCCCGCGAGGTTTGATGTGGTATTAGTACTAATGATTGGGAACATAACCGTAACCGGCCATCAATTTTAAGCATTTGACAGCTTGGGCTGGTATTACCATTACTATTTTTATCACTGCCAATAATATGTAATTTTGTAGATGATGCGCAAACAGCCCAATCTTGATGTAAATCTTTTTCACCATGATCTAATAACAACTCCGAGAAACGGCTGCTTTTACTACCAATCCTTTTCTTTGGAGATGCATTATAAGTAGATGATGATGATGTAGTATTGTTGGCTGTTTCAAATTGCAAATTATTAAAACTACCTCTTGTACTAGCACGACTTCCTAACGAAGAAGAGCCCGATCTCCGGAGTCTACGCCGAGATGCTGATGAAAGGGGTGGATATAGACCCTCTATGGCCTCTTTCATTGCGGTAGTTGTCGGCATATTAATGTTATTATTGTTAGTTCAAACTTACTTACTGAATGCTGAATTTTCTTTACTTGACATTTTACACTCTCATAAAAGGATACCGCAAAGCTCAGAGTTTACATAGTGTTAGTGATGACTTTTAATAAATAGTGTTAGGTACTGTTTCTCTTGTTGCAAATTGCAAAGAAGACATCTAAATTATGTTTAATGCCCTACGGAATACCCTCCTGCCATCACTAAGATCTATATCATCATGTATATTGGTCGGTAGCGGTGGTATAACAAATCATTTTATCATAAACTCATCACTAATGAGTAATTTCAAAACATCAATAAATTATAGTAAAATCACCTCTCTTGGTTATGAGTGGTGGTGTACGAGAGAAGAGTTGTTTAAAGACTAATAAGAGTGCATCTAAACGATTTATTGTTAGAGGCAAAGGCAGAATTAAAAGGTGAGATATATGTGTAAATATAATGTTGTGAAGGTATCGGTATCATTCATTTACGGATATTATTATGAGTCTCTGCATAATTATGTGTTGTACTTATGGTATTTTTATATCTATGCAACACAATTATTATTATATTAGGGGAAAGGCAGGTAGAAGTCATAACACTGGTCACAAGGGAAGAAAGCGTGTTAATAACTTAGCAGCAGCAGCTCCTATTACGGAGAAAAAGATAGAAGAGAGAATGAGGGTGATAATAGGCGCGTAATGAGTTGGGGATTGGAATATAACTCTCAGTAAACGATAGACAAACGAATTTGATATAACAATATACATACGTGACAGTGTGGAATGAATGTTTGATTGCTAATGAACAAATATATCTCTTTTTCCTCAACTCTTTCAACAACAAAACAGACAAGATCTACCTTTTGATTTTAGCTTATTTGGAATGTTGTTCATTAGTCTGTACATTATGATGGTGTTGTTGGTGCATATCTCTGCCTTTAAAGTATCATCAAAGCCTCCGCTACTACCACCCAAGGCCACTGCAGTAAAGCTCTTCTTGTTCGGCTCGACAATCGGACCATTGGTTGACTCATTGCACAATCAGTGTCTTCTTGAATATGACTTGGCACCTATAACAATACAGAATCCAATATCATCATCGGCATCACCATTGCTGTGTACTAGTTGGGCAGTTCCTCCACTACTTGGGATAGCATATCTTATCCTGGGATACATATTACCTCGAGTTATGGAATCGGTGTCTAATGTGTATGTATCAGATGACGACGACGATTTGGTAACATATTATGAAAGAACTGACAACATTGAACTGAAGAATAAAGCCATCTTGGCTGTAACAAGCACAGCTGGTATCATTAAGCTATCTGAGTTCTTACAGACACATGAGTTCTTTGATGCAAAGACAAATCTCGAGATAATGGCAGCATCAGATTTAATTCAATGGATAGCATTAGACGGCACTCCTGTGGCTCTAGTTGCATCTATTATCACTTCAATTGGAGGTCCCCTGTCAGAGCTTCCATTTGTTGCTCATGGGTTCTGGCACTATATACCTCAATCAGCAGTATTACATACCTCTGGGAAATGGATTGGATGGTATATCCGATTCGTTAGCAACTACAATTCTAGGGAACGGATACAGAGACCTAGCGCTATCTAGTATTACAGGACCTTGCTACTTTGCCGTGACAATGGATTCTATAGCACTATCTAGGTATTTCTATAGCAGTGAAGATATAAAATAAGGCCATTGTTCTGAATACGGAGATTGTTACAAAACATTGTTCTGAATGAGGAGTTTCTTTGTACATAGATCTTGTTATAACTTTATATCTTCTCAAAGTTTTTCTGTCAGCTCTGGTACTGCCTCGAACAAATCTGCCTTTAAACCATAATCAGCAACCTGGAAGATTGGCGCTTCTCCATCCTTGTTGATTGCAACGATAGTTTTTGAATCTTTCATACCACTTAAATGTTGAATAGCTCCTGAAATTCCAACAGCAATATATAAATCAGGCGCGACAACTTTGCCCGTCTGCCCCACCTGTAAATCGTTTGGTACAAACCCTGCATCAACAGCTGCACGAGATGCACCCACAGCCCCTCCAAGTTTATCAGCAAGTGTTTCCAACATTGCAAAGTTCTCTCCATTCTTCATTCCTCTACCTCCGCTAATAACAACTGAAGCAGAACCTAGATCTGGTCGTTCTGATTTTGATACTGATTCTGATAACCATTCAGTTAATTCATTGGTAGGTACATAAAGACTTTCAGTTGCAGCTGCATCACTTCCAACTTCAGCCTTGTCAAATGCAGTTGGTCGAATTGACAGTAATTTGAGATTCTCTTTGGATACTACCTTGGCTAATGCATTACCGGCGTACAATGGACGAACAAATGTATCTAATATAAGATAATAAGAGGTTAGTATATCTCAATATAAAAAACATATATGCAAAGTCATACGATGTGCATACCTTCTGATAAAACTTCCATAC
>Ga0075437_14113_pt1 | contig 13146 bp, 14 predicted proteins | sample MintriMetagenome_FD_74266 | JGI IMG/M metagenome (GOLD analysis project Ga0075437, IMG submission 74266) | Marine eukaryotic communities from Monterey Bay, USA to study complex ecological interactions - Minidiscus trioculatus and... | ecosystem: Environmental > Aquatic > Marine > Unclassified...
GAGATGGGTATCTTTTTCCAGTATGAAGTATGAAATCTCATTTCATTTACAGCACAAAACATCTATACGATGGTTACTGCTATTATCTCCCACAACTAGCAGCAGTATTGCAATAGAGGATATATCTATCAGATTGAACAGCATATTTTATCTATTGTTACACGATAGTAGCGCCGCCGCCAAGTAAAAAAGATACACACACATACAAATTATAAATTTATAAATCGGTGCACCACAACTCACATACACCATCTATAATATTATACTTGTATTGTCAGATTAGTATTGTAAGCACAATATATACAATGGCACTATCTTCTCAATCAATAGAAGAAATTCGTCTCGTTGCCAATCAAAGAAATACTTCACCACGAGGTGTTGCCGATGATGGTAACTTCTTTGACAGTTCAAGCAATGACAATGACCAAAGTAGCAATGTCAAAAGTGAGAAAGGTACTGCACCATCTCAGGCTGATATCGATACATACACCTCAGAGTTTATTGAAGAAATTATGATGATTGCATTGACAATTACAGAGTATCGTCGTGCCATGACAATTGTACCGTCAGATGTGGCCGAAGCATTAGATGTGTTTGCTCGTCAACAATCTACATATAATGTTGATTTGTCTGAGAAGTTCACCCAATGGACTGCAGACTGTGATGATATGGATGAAGATAACGATAATGAAGCAATGGATGTTGATATCAAAGTACAAGATGTTGAGAAAGTTCGTACTAGTATCATTAAACTGCAGGCAATGTTCAGAGGCAAGCAAGTTAGAGACCAGATTCTCAATTATGATTCAGGTTCTGATGATGAATATGAAGATGAGGCAAAGAATAAAGCTCGAGTCAACCAAATGAACCTTCAAAACACATCTAGTCCAACCTTTTATTCGGTAAACCCCCTGGTGGAGAACATTCGCTTGAGAGATGAAGAGTTTAAGACAGAGACATTTATGCCAATATTCAATAACGAAGTTACATCCTCTACAATTAACATTTGCAATATTCCAATTGGTGATGGTATCAACTCAGCAGATGATGAATTTGAAGGAGGAGAAATGGTTGTAATGGGTATGATGAAAAAAGCCACCTATGCCTTTCTTGTATCAAAACTATCTTAGAAAGAGATGAAGTCAGTGTAGTAAAGGGAAAGTATCAAGTAAAGTAGTACAAATGAGTAGTGAAACCTTCCCTAACATTATCATAGTTTATCTTAGATTAGCAAAGAGCGAGTTGTACTACTAACAGTTTGTAAGAAGTCTTCAATCTACTCTAACAATGGTCTCCTCCATATCATCACTGGTATGATATGGATACACTGCATTTGGAAGTGTATGCAAGTCAACATATCTAATAGGTTCGCCTAAAGACACTGTCATTGAATTGATAACAAAATGATCATGATAAAAGTCTCCACGGAGGAACGTTTCAAAAGATGAGGATCCACTCCAAAAGATTGGAATACTCTCATCTGTTGTTGCATTCTTCTCACTACCAAATGGAAAGTTGGGATGGCTATAAACGACTCGATGACACAATAGAGAATTGTCGGTTTCATTGATCCAAGAAGGAGATGGCTTTGGACAAAGCGGCTTATCTTTTCGTTCTCTATTCTTCAACTTCTTGCTTGGAAATGTTGCATCATCTGCCAAGTCTTCAGTATAGACCAGATTCTCAGCTGGTAGGACTTCGCATACATCATAGGCAGCGGGTATGCACTTCTTAGCCTCGATTCCAAGGGTATCCAAGTTCTTAACTTGGTCTTCATTCAAGGGAAATACACCCTCACACTTTCTATGTAAACACCTATGAGTATGACCGGCAATAATTGCTTTTACATTCTTCCCAAGTATTATGCTTTCTAGTGCATCATTTAGTCCTTGTGCGGCGTGTACAAACAAAATAGTAGCAAGTCCTGCATCATGTGCCATTTGCAAGTCCCGTTCAAGCCATTCAAGTGATGAGTGATACTTCATCGATGCCATTTCATATGTTGGATAGTAGTGACTGTGAACAAAGTGATATCGTCCCTCTTCCCATGAGTAGGCCAAGCTGGATGAATCATATCGTACAATCCTTTTGGTATCAAATGCAGGTATAAGTCCACAGAAGGCACTTTTGAAATAACCTAGCGCATGTTCCATGTTGCAGTTCGGCGGTCCACCACCCAGCCATTCATCACCTCCATACATTGCACCCCCCGGATGTGAAATATCATGGTTTCCCAGAGATGGAAAGTAATACTTTAGGCCGTTGATATTGCTATAGATTGAGTCATATGCTTGCTTCTCGTATGGATGGAAGTACGCTGTTAGATCACCTGCAAGGGATGAGTAGAGATAATTGTTAGAAAGGTATACTTGAGATGACCAATGCATATATCATGAAGAGACACAATAACCTTACCATTCATAATCAATGTACTTGGAATTGGCAAATTACTACTGTTTGTCTTACCAATCATTATACTTTCCCAAGCATTCTTCATACGTTGATTGGTATACAATCCATGCTTACCAGTACAACGCCAGCATGAGTCTGACGAAGAACAGGCCGGTGGTATTGACTTGTCTCCCATTGCAGCAAACTCTCCATTGAACCAGTATAGCTGAGCATCCGATGCAATTATATACGAAAATGGTTTCATGTCTTGATGCTCTGATGAGTTGGTTGTTGTTTTAGATGCTCGTGTTGTTGCTGTGTTAACATCATCTATCTTCTCTCTTATTGGTGGCCATTGAACTGACTCTCTATCTATATCTACATTCCCAGCAGGACATACTGACGATGGGTCTGAACAAGCAGGTGTTAGCTTTTGCATCCCTTCTGTAAAGTAAGGACTGGCATTAATCTCCATTAGTGAGATTGATGAGAATGTGATTGTAAATAGCAACAATACATTGAGTATCAATACAAGTAACATTTGAAATATGTGGATTGCTCTCTTTGATGTGAGAACGGTACAGTATTTGCAACGGGTTGTAGAGTTCATATGTACTGCTGATTGTTGTTGTTGATTCAATGATAATCTTGTATTGTCATCATCTTCTTCATCATCAATCTGAAGAGCAGATATACCATTTGTAACACTATCCACTCCATCATTACCACCATGATTAGTAGTAGACGGTAACTCTTCCAATCCAACAACTTGTTCATATAATGTTCTTCTTTTCTTACAAAACATTACTAATGTAGTGATCTCTGCAGCTAATATTAATGAAGCAAGGGTGATACAGCTCTCCCAAAAGATTGTAGATGTGACAAACTCTTCTGACCATGTTGTTAATTGTTCACCGGCACCCTTTTGACAACGTAAATATGGAAAGGTAGCATCTTTCTTATCTTGTGTCTTTAGAAGTGTAGCATAATCTGAGTCTATCCATGGTTCTTCCTTTACAGATGATATTGTTTGTGTATCCTCAGCTGAATCAAATATACATACCCAATATACGTTACCATCTGGATTATAAATTACTGTAGTTTGATGTGGATTGGCAGTATTCAAAGACGTATATGAAGAAGAACTACTATTATCTATTGATGGTGGAAGATTCCAATAACAAAAGTCATTGCATTGTTTATTGTTTGATATTGCAAACCAACCAGAGAAACCATCACCCGTCTCTTCTATACAATTCAGCGGATAGTCTTCACTACTATTTACCATCTTTTAATAATTATAATGCAATTAAATGGCATAGTTACTAGCATCATGACCATCATTAATTCATCTCACAATTTAGCGACCAAACGGTATCTTTACGAAATGTATTGTATGGTATTGTATAATGTATAGATGTAGATTGGTTGGGGAGATAGATAGAAGGGTTGCAATTATTAGAAGAAGGAGACAGTAAACATATTGCAAAATATTAGAGTTATTAGTTGTCGGCGGCGGCAGAGAATCTCGTCATCAGTATTACCTCAACAATAATAAAATTTGAGTTTTGTGTCGGTGCATCAAGTACCTGGTTGATAAGCGCTCTTCATACCTTATTGGTACTAGTATTATTGTTCGGTCTTATTAATTAGCAACATTATTTCATTACAGTTTGATAGTATCATATTGCTCAAAAGATCAAGACATGGTATCATTAGAACTCGAAGCACGGCTAGACAACTTACTTGCAACTGCTAAAGAAGAGACGGCAGATATTGATCTCTTTGCACCCATGCCCGAAAGAGCGGAGTGCCCATTATGTATGATTCCACTTCCTCTATTAGAAAGTGAAATTGCATTCGCACAATGTTGTGGTAAACAAATATGCACTGGTTGTGTACAAAAAGAATTGATAAGCGATATAAAGAATGGTGGTCTGGGCGCAATCGATGATCATAAGTGTGCATTTTGTCGTGAACCAGCACCAATGGGAAAGCAGAGAATGAAAGGAATAAAGAAACTAGTAAAGAAATTAATGAAGAGGAATCATCCTGAAGCTTTTTTTCAAATGGCTGGATTATACAATTCAGGGGAACCAGGTTTACTTCAAAGTGCTACAAGGGCACTTGAATTGTATACTCGTGCGGCCGAACTTGGACATACTGAAGCATACTTAATTATTGGAAGTTATTATGGTCAAGGCATTGCAGTGGAACAAGATGAGTCAAAAGCGTTTGAGTTTTTTGAGGTTGGTGCAAAGAAAGGATCTTATAACGCTCACATCTGGCTTGCTAAGTTTCATGGATCAAATGGGAATATTCAAAAGTTTATCAACCATTTGAAAGTAGCTGCAAGCGCAGGATGCCAAAGATCTAAATGGTGTAATGATGGCATACAAGGATAAATTACTATCAAAAGATGAACTAACACAAACCCTTCGTGCATTCCAAGTCTCAAGTAATGAAATGAAGAGTAAGGCTAGGGAAAATGCTCGTTTGATGGAGGAATCACGTAAGAAGGGAGAAAGACTGCCGGCCCATCTGCTAGAGTGAGCAGGTTTAATAGGAGGTGGAGTAGATGTAATTAAAGCTCCTCAAACCCATAGTTATTACATTAATACACAGCATTAAGTACATGTGTTGTGCACTATACAGATATAACCTATCCAAGGAAATATCCACTACTATGCTCCTTATCCACCATTTAGTTTCTCAGTTTCTCATATAGACTACAGAGAGAAGACTAGATCAGACAAATTCTATACATTATATATTCACCATCAAGGATTAGACAGAGCTATCTTCTTCTTCCAATACCTCCTCCATTTTGAGCTAATGATTCGATCTTTTCCCAATCTTTCTTCATGTTACTAGCAGCGGAATCATTATTACCTTTGGCAGGATCATTACCAGAGCGGCCCAATGCCTCGCCACTCTTCCATCCCATTTTCTGAAGCAATTTATTCCCCACATTCGTATCATTATTAAGTGTCTCTTCGGGACGGATAATCTCAGCCGGATTAGTCCTTTCGGGCGCAGCACCCGAGCCAAGACTATGTGCAAGTAGTGCTTCTGCATGAGACGACGACGACTCGGGTGCATCGCTGCCAAACATTTGCCGTCTTTCCTTAGATCTATCTCGATATGACGTGTCAGACTCTTGTTGAGCTTTCTTCTTGGCTGCATCGGCCGCAACCTTTTTAGCTAAGTTCTCCTTGTGTAGTGCAGATAAGTTCTCATGTTGCACTAACTTCTCCAGAGTGGCAAACTTGCGACGGCATAGAACACAGATCGGTTGACCTGTCGTTGTAGTCTTTACCTTTTTCGATGGTGGTTGTTGCACATCGGTACATTTATCTTCTTCTTTCATTTCCTTCACACGGTCTGACCAGATGTTCATATCCTTTGCATGCTTCTTGTGAGCTTGGGGGACTGTAGAGGCGGCGGTACTGTTTTCAACCGCTGCAGAGATGGCAGACTCCTTGCGTTTAATACTATTCTCCTTGATGAGTCTCGTCTTTTCTCTGGCAGCAACCTCATTTAAAGATTTGACACTACCACCACCTTTTGGGGGCGCTGTTTTAAGACTAATGGCAATCTTCTTCTTTGGCTTTTGCTCCTTGTGGTCACAAGCCGTTTCTTTCGCTCCACTGGAAGTATTGGATCCTTGTCCAGAAGCAGCCTGGCCACTTCCAACACTCCCACCAACAGGCTGAAACACATGCGGCTTCATATCTGCTTGATATGTAAAATACTGCTGCTTCTTGTTCGAATAATACATCTTCGTCTTGGGATCGTAAAAGAAATCTGAGTGTGGTTCATAAAACATTCCCGACCTTGCATCAAACATGAAAGATCCACCCGATGACTCAAAGTGTGGCGGCCATTCTGGTTTCTTGTCTTGCTTTTTACGTGGACGACGACCAAAGTCATCTTCTTCATATTCCTCACGGCCACGGCGAGATTCGCCACGACTTGCAAAGTCATGTAAATCATCCCATCGACCACCATCCCGACTACCACTGCGGTGGCGGTCGTAGTAATTATCATCATCATAACATGTTCCTCCCGGATAATTCCGATGATTACCTTCATCATAGGAAGAACGTCGATCCCTTGAAGATGGCCTATCACTACCCCCTCTTCCTTCACCTTTCCAAGTTCGACACCGAGGACAGCATTCATCTTGTGGATAATTATCTAATCCACACTAATATATGCAGTGTATCAAGAATTGCGTGCCCCAGCAGTAAAAAATCAAAATTGGTTAGAGATCAGATCATTAATATCATATAATTGACTCTGGAAGCAAAAACAACTGATAAGTTGCAATCTAATACCCAAATAAATTCACCTCCATACATCTCCAACCTTGCTCGTCACCCCTAATACGATCATTATAATGATTGTTATCCTTTTTTTTATATGCAAAAACAATTTTGGTTAGCATAATTATTGTGCACATATGTACCAAAATTTAATAATTGCAATAAAATATCATCCGTTTGGATAATGACTTCGTGATAACGTCAGGGATTACCTCCATATCCCTCCAATCCTCTCCACCCCTACCGTATACGCCATGGCGTTGTCCACTGTCCCTATCATCAACTCTATCTCTGCGATCACCACTATTTTGTGTACTTTTAGGTGTAGAGGGATACCCCCTCTGGTCATTCATACTCGTAGACGCTGCATTATTAAAGGAGATAAAATCAAAGAATATATGTCAATATTAATCGGGGTATAAACTTTGATTGAATCATCTTTATCAATATATTAGATAAGTTTCAAAATCACATCAGAGGTAAGTTGTTGTTGATAAACAGCCCTCGCTCGCATACCATCTTGGTATCCTCTATCTCTATCACCGCGCCGTGAATCTCTCTCTCCACCACCACCACGGGCATCATTACTTGATGCGGGAGGTTGATGAGGAGCTCCCCAGCGACTACTCATTATATGATTGCTCTCTAGAGAGGTACAGTTAGATCAGCAACAAAGTTATCAAATTAAACTTTTTTCAAACAAAACGACGGACAGACCCTACTAATGGTACCTCTTGCTGTCCGTGTGCGGCAAATAAGAGGTAGGTGAACAAAAACAAAGCACATAGAATCAACGCCATTAAATACTCCTATCAACATTACACAACTCCATAATACCATTCCTACTTTGCCGTATATAATTTGCTACAAAATCGGTACCATTCACCTTAATACGATATCTCAAACTTAACAAAAAGTTGAGAAAAAAAAATACATTATACCACCACTGCAATACATATACACCCACTATATTATTAAATTATACTATATAATAATAAATATCATGGCAGACAATGACTTATTCGGAGATTCGTCCTCAGACGAAAACACAGATGATTTACTAACAGCAGCTGCCAAATCACAACCAATTGCCCGTCCCAAGACGGGTAAAAAGAATAAGGCAACTAACAAATCTCAACCAGATGCAGATAATGACTCGTCCGATGATTCAGATTCCGATTCAGACAATGAAGCGGCAGGATTATTCGATTCATCAAGTGAAGATGAAGATGATAGTCCTGTTAAGAAACGTACAAAGTTGGGTGGTAAGAAGAAGAAGAAGGCTGCTGCTACTAAGAAAAGTAAACCTATTAAGAAGGATACACGTTCAAAGCAAGAGCGTATGGAGGCATTGGCACGAAAACGTGCTGCTGGAGGCGGCACAGGTTCTCCTGATAATAAAGATAAACCACGTAAGAAACGTTCCAAACCAAATAATAAGGAAATTGATCCCAATAAACCCAAGAAGGGTGAAGATGGATATGAATCAACCGCTTCCTATGACTCTGCAACATTCCAACGTACTAAAGATGATGATGATTTTATTGATGCCGATGATGAAGATCCAGATGCATTAAAGGAATTATATGCCGAACAGAAATTTGAGGAAGTTGATTCCGATATGGAAGAGAAGGAAACGAAAAAGAAGAAGAGTGGTGGAAGTGGTAGTCGTAAGAGTTCAGGTGGTGGATTAGATAAAATTTCATTAAGTGATGATGAAGGTGATGAAACTACCAGTGCAAGTAACGCGTTAAAAGCGGCAGTGAAACGTATGCAAAAGAAGAAGAAGGAACAGAAGAAATTACCACAATTGGAAGAGGAGGGGATTGTATTCTTAAAACAAATGGAGGCCGCGGCTGATGCTGATGATGAAAGTATTAAGAATAGACAACCGGCGGTGAAGAAGTTGGGTATGTTACAACAGGTTATGGATACATTGGCCAAGAAGGATATGGTACGTGTATTATTAGATTTGGAATTATTATCAATATGCAAACGTTGGATACAACCCTTACCCAATGGTACATTGGGGAATGTTACATTACGTCGTCGAATTATGGAATCTATCGCTGCCATGTCAGGTGAGAATGGTATTAACTCTTATGATTTAAAGAAATCTGGATTTGGTAAAGTAGTAATGTGCTTGTATATGCACAAGAGTGAAACACCCGACATGAAGAAAATGTTAAAGGGTATAATTGAACAATGGAGTCGTCCCATCTTTCAAAAGAGTGGTGATTTGCGTCATTTAGAAAGAGCACAGCGGGATCGTGCCACGTATGATCAGCCTAGTGGATCACTAGAAGAGAAGCGTAGGTCAAGTGGTGGTGCAGGACGTAGTGCACCAGTAGGACGTGGTGTCAAGACCGAAGATGAATTAAGCCGTATCATCGCATCAGGGTCAAAGGCAACTGCTGAAGTTGGTAATAATCGTGTTCGTGTACCATTCTCGAAAGGATTTCAATATTCGGTACGGCCCGAGAGCCGTAAGGGTGATGTTGGTGATAAGCGTAACTTAGTCAGTGCCAAGGCATCCGCGGCGGCTAATGGGAGTATGATGGGTGATGGTGATCGTGAGAAGAGGGACGCCTTGAGTAAGAAGATGGCAGACAAGAGTCGAAAGACGAATAAACAAAACCAGAGGAGTGCCAATATTAGTATTGAGGGACGTGCGGTCAAATAAGCAAGTGGAGTAAGTGGAAAGGTAGTATTGAATCAATCAGAATGGGTAGAGATTATGTTTTGCACCTCAGGAGTATACTGTCTAGAGGGTTATGAATAGAATAAAGGTATAACTACCTATTGAACTTTCTCTACTTTTAAATGGTAGACTGTGCCCCAATCCTCTTTCCTCAGACTATTTAGCTATCCCAGCCCCCAACAGGTAGTTGAGCAACCCTTTTGAGGTCGAACCATAGACTCAAATGTATAAAAGGACCTCCCCAATGAGATTCATATATAAATGTTGTGCATGCTGAAAAGATTAATATAAGTCTAACTATTGCCAATCGATCTATGAGTAGCCACTTCTCTCTTCTATCTTAATCTTAAGATCCACTCTTCAAAAAGTGCTACCTAGTAATAACTATTGCCATTGGCATGAACTGCTTCGTCCCTTTGATCAGTCTTAATTTCATCAAGATACGATTGATAACAACATAATGCTTTCCCATAATCATCTTTTGTTGCATACCCACGCTTGCACAAATCCTTGATGTTCTCTAGAGAGAGTTTTTCTCCGTCTTTTGCTGCAATCATCCAGTGCTTTAGAGCTCTGTCCATGTTGCCTGATACCTCTTCAGCTCCTCCCAAATTGTGTCTTGAATATGGATGTCCTCCTATAGCAGATAATTCCCAGTAATATCTTGCTTTCTTTTTATCCAATTCTACACCATTGCCATTATAATATACATTACCAATATTGTAATACGCTTCAGAATGACCAAGCTCTGCTGCCTGATGATATAATTCTAATGCCTTGGCATGGTTTTGAGATAGTCCGTTTACTCCTACATTGTAGAAACTTCCCAGATCACATATTGCTATTGGATCATCCAGCTCCATTCGTTTCTTATATCTTTCGATGATCTCCTCATAACAGCTTGGTGGTGAACTTCTGCATAAAGGACACTTTTTATCAAGTTCATTCCCTTGGTTATCATACAGAGGAGCATAGATGCATCCACTGCATATAAGCTTTCCACAGCATGCCATATAAGTTCGTCCCGTGATCAACGTTGGCAACCTTATGAAACAGATTGGACACTCTTCCGCTGATGGAGGCTGTTTAAATAACTTTTCATCATGTAGCTGAGCAGCCCTCTTCCTGCATGCCTTCTTATGCTGTGGCCGGTGGGCGATTTGACAATCTCTACCGCAATACTTAACCAGTTTACATGCCGTACATGATTTTAGATTAATACCGGCCTCCTTGCCACAATTGGCACATGTTGGTAAATTCTCTGTCGTGTTGCTCATGATTTGAGACGTTCGCTAGCTGTCTCCACTTCTACTCGAGATACTAACCACTAAGATATGATATAATGCGATGCTTCTATTACTACTACCGCTACTAATACGCCTATATTATATCGACAGGCTTAATTCAGGTATCTATGTCGATGTAATTTATCAAATCAAATTATTATAGACAAACTACCTTATGTGGGTATTTAAATCTCTTGGCACCAAACTTAAAACTACGATGTTGTCAGAGCACACGCACACCAACACAAATCGCGTTGATTAGTAAACGCACCCTTGCCACGCAATCAGGCCCACTGAGGTCACAATTGAAACCGCACATAAGCACTTGTGTGGTAAACGTTGCTCGTCTCGATTCTCTCGTGCATATAGATACCAGTGCAATTCTCGTATCTGCAGTGCACTCGTTCCACTCGTGCACTGTGCAGATTACTCGAGTAATTGCATGGTATCCTATGCACTCGAAGAAATCATCGACTTGCAACTGTTTATTTACCAACACTTGTGCCCCGTGCGGTTACTTATAGTAACCTACATACCTCTAGTCTATGTCCTAAGATAAGTAGTGAGACCATTATGCGCTAGAAGATCTAGGCATATACGTCCTTATTCTATGTATGTTCACGCTTTCAAGAGCGTTAATATTTCTAATGCTGAGTCAACCATGTTAGGTAAGGAGTTTTTAGTGACCGTTTATTCTCCAAAGCAACAGCACTGGATTCTTGATATTCAATGCATTTGTGGCGTATCGTACCTCTAGAAGACTGGGGACTTCTATTACTAGTGGACGAATACATATAATATACAATGACAGAAGAGTCTAATATCATGCCAGAGTCACTAGTGGCGGCAGAGGTCGACGATAATAAAAAAGAAGATGATGAGTTTGTTGACGAGCCAGATCCAGAGAAGCAAACATCTACTGAAAACAATGATGATGATGTGGGGCTAACGATGCGCACAGAGAAGTCGGCTGCTGAGTTACTGGAAGAGGATATCCCTTGGAGAGAACGATACTTACAAGTTATTAAAACATATGCTCCACTAGGTATGTAGGTTTTATTATGTGTTCATATGATAATATTATGTGGACATATGACATAATATACCAATACTTTTTATGTGCACATGAACATGATATGTAAAATTCATCAATTGTATTCTAACAATATGTATCTCTCGTAGGCTTTGTGGCATTTGGTGGACCGCAGGCACATGTTGCGATTCTTAGGGATCATTTAGTTGTGCAGCGGAATTGGTTGGACGAAGAGCAATTCACTGAATTATTTGCAATCGGCCAAGGCTTGCCCGGACCTACATCAACTCAGTTAGTTGTATCAACAGCATTGGCTCGTGCTGGTCCTATCGGTGGTCTGACTGCTTTCTTCTTATGGAATCTACCTGGTTTGATTGTCCTGATTACTTGCGGTGTCTTGATTGCTACATTTGTTGATCCGAATAATCCTCCGTGGTATTTGGTTGGTCTACCCCCGGCTGCAATTAGTTTAGTATTCAAGGCGTTTGCAGGATTTGGGAAGAAACTTGACAAGCTTGGTATCATCTTGTGTTTGATTTCATCATTGGTGGCTATTCTAATCAACGGAGATGAAAGGATTACACCAACAGTATCTCAGTATGTATATCCATCTATGCTCGCTCTGGGGGGTATTGCATCTTACGTTGATTCGAGAAGAAAGAATCCATACGGAACATACAAATCTGCATCAAAGGGGTGGGATGCTGAGAGTGATCTTACAATGAAAAGAATTGGTATACCTCTATGGGTTGGTGGATTGATATTCGTTGTTTGGGCAGTTGTTTTGGCTACTACCGTATCGATTGTAGGTAGACACAAAAGAGAAGGAAAAGCAGTGAATGTATATCTTGAGATCTTTGAAGTTATGTACCGAATCGGAAGTCTTATCTTTGGCGGTGGACAAGTTGGTAAGTGAAATGATGTGTGTATATGTGTGTATATGATATGTATCTAACATCTTCTTCATATCATACATAAAGTACTCCCAATGCTCCAGACGGAAGTCGTGCCAAATTGGATGACCAAAGATCAGTTTTTACAAGGACTTGGACTTGCTCAGTCCATGCCAGGTCCCTTGTTTAATTTCTCGTCGTACTTGGGAGCGGTGTACCAAGGTGTTGCTGGTGGCTTAGTGGCCTATGTGGGTTTGTTCGGACCGGGTGTCATACTTATATTCGGAATTGTTCCATTCTGGGCTAGACTTCGTCATGTAAAGTGGTTCAAATCAATGTTGAATGGAGTCAACGCTACTGCAATTGGTCTTGTTGGTGCGGCTTGTGTTATCCTTTGGGAAGGAGCAGTTGCAACTGCAGCCGATGCAATGGTATTTGTACTTGCTGGTACTCTTGCGATTGTATATAATATTGGAGCTCCATGGGTCGTGCTAGCTGGTGGAATCTTCGGCGC
>Ga0075437_13300_pt1 | contig 13099 bp, 10 predicted proteins | sample MintriMetagenome_FD_74266 | JGI IMG/M metagenome (GOLD analysis project Ga0075437, IMG submission 74266) | Marine eukaryotic communities from Monterey Bay, USA to study complex ecological interactions - Minidiscus trioculatus and... | ecosystem: Environmental > Aquatic > Marine > Unclassified...
ATTGGTATTATACAATTATATGGATAGCAACCTTTGGATATATCGTTATTTCACTATCTTTTGTAATTTTTACTGCCTATGTTTATTTTTTGGTTTTTGTTGGTTTTGCATTGCCTTTTTTGTTCCTTCCTTTTTTTTATCCTCTTGCTATTAGTGATGCTACAACCGCAGAACAAGAAAAGGTCATTATAAATCCAGATAATAATAGACCATGGCATCAACGATACTCAACAAAGGCAACACTCTACCTACTTACATATTCATTCATTGGTAATTATTGGTATACACATTACTTCTATTCAGTATTAAAAGCAAGATATACAATGCCATCACATCGATTTAATAATGTACCAATTGCAATGTTCCTTGCTACACATTTCTACTTTTGTACATATCATGTATGTATTAGTAATGGCTTATTACGATATGTTGATGTTACATATGCAAGGGGATGGAAGAAGAAAATGCTGTTTGTTTATACTGTATTATTTCTAAGTTACTTTACTGCATTTATGGAAACATTAACAATATCAAGTTTTCCGTATTATACATTTGAAGATCGGACTGTTGCATACATTTGGGGTAGTGCATTCTAGTAAGTGATATAATGTATGTGTCTTTGAAAGTATGAGCCAATGGCGGTGTTTTTGTCGTTTTTATCAAACTGAATTTCAACTAAAACGGATCATCATACTCCTCATCTTTACAAATCACACACAGCGGGATATACTTTATTGTTAGCTTTCCTGGATTTTATTACTTTGATCATTATATTGATGAGAGTATATCATCGTCGTCGGTATCACTAATGGACACGTTTACTACTGCTTGTGGTCATGGGATGATGATTTTGACATTACTTGATTTCGTTAGACTGTATCTGGGTATACCTTTGGTTATCGGAGGAGTTGCATTTGAGACGACGGCATCATAAAGCAAGCTCAGATTGTTATGTCAGACCCCAATTATGACTATGAATCTGAACTGATCAAAAAATAATGAGCTTGTTTGTACAACATCATATGAAGAAGAAATGACTGACTGTTATGCTCTTTATGCGCTCACTATCAAACGAGGGTTAATGAGTATGTAAAAAAGATCGGCTCTACATGTTTTCTTTGTGTCCAAGATACGGTATCCTTTTGAATATATTTTATGCCATTTTTATTGTTGTAAGTTGTAATAGGAGAACCGAGGTTGGATTGTAATCAAGCACACTGCTTTAATATCGTAGTGTCGTATTGTTGTCGTTTGCAGTTTTTATGATAGTTTGTTTAATCCAAAGATCAATAAACATCGATCGATAAATAGTGGCTAAAAAGTGAGCACATCATATGCACAAAAAATTAAGTACTCTATCACATAGTGTTATAGATTAACAGTCCAGTAGGTGTACATAGTAACCTTGACTATGCCAATCCCAAGACTAATTAATGATGCGGTTACTCGAAACATACTATCTAATGTTAGAATCAATAGTAATCGGTATTCACCACAAGATATACTCAAACAATTGGATCCATCATCATTACTCAGTGTTAAACGATCAACAGAACGATTCTTCATGTATGAAGAGGGTATTCAAGATACGCCTACTATTACTGTACCTCCGAATGAATTGGCTGCGTTATTATCATCTAACAGGAGTGCTAATAATGATTATCACTACTATTGGACACAACCTATATCTGCAATGCAAACAACCAACAATAATGTGTTGAATGAAGAATTTAAATGGTACAAACAGCTACACACAGATAAAGAAGATGAGGCATTACTTGATCCAAGAGGCCCCAGTTTGTGGATGGTAAGTATCTACATTATGACCGCATCATAATATGTGCATATCATATGCTCACTTCATCATTTTTAATATCATTCAGGGAACGTCGAACTCTGGAACTCAATGTCATTATGATGTTGCAAATAATATAATAGTACAATTATATGGTACAAAAAGAATCAGATGTTATCCTCCTAGTATGGGTGTATATAACTTGCATGTTTTTCCTGATAATCATCCAAAGGCAAGAAAGAGTCAGGTTGATTTTGATTATAATGTTTCAAAGCACAATAATGACGATACGATTAATAGATTTCCACATTACTATCAAAACATACCACAACCTGCATTAGATGTTACTTTACAGCCAGGAGATGCCCTCCAAATACCAGCGTTTTGGTTCCATCATGTAGAGAACGGTTACAGTAATAGCAATATGAATGAGGGAAGTCCATCTGTGTCACTAAATAGTTTCTCTCTTTCAAAACCAATGATGATTGCTCAACAAATATTCCAAAAGGCAAGTAATCCAATGGGAAGAAGAATCAATAAAGATCAAGTACCAGCCATTCTAAGAGCACTTGGTATTACACTTTTACAAAAGTTAGACATTGATGAAATTACTACCGGAAAAGAGATGGACTTTATACAAACATACTTGCTAAAAGCTCGATATACTTCACTTAATATGATCGGTGATAGTAATACAACGAGCAACCATACACTGTATATATTGACTGATGAACAAAACCAAGCAAAAAACACTTGTATAGACAAGATAATACCAGACTTTCATCTTCTCATAAAAGGAGAGGTCGACGGAGATAATCAAGATGATGGAACAGGAATTGCTCTTCTAGTTGTTCTTCATCTATTTGAACTATGGGCAGTAGAATTAGTTGGTACAAAGTCAGTTGCCAAGGCATGGGATCAGGCTCTTTTATCAGATGACGGTACATTCTAACTTAAGATAATTGAAAGTATACCACCATCAACTCTTCTCACATCTACAGATCTACTACCACCATGTCAGACCTCAATCTAGTTCTTTCCCTTACGCACAGCCTCTCGAATGTCTTTAAATCGCTGAACACACTCCTTCTTGGTTCTGCCTGGGACCCCTTTGGCAATCAACTTCCAACGTTCATTCTTATCCATCGAAGCTGGATGTTGTTTGAGCATCTCTTGTAGAAGCAAGTCCTCTTCCTCTGTCCATTCCTTTGGAGTATCATCACCATCACCATCTTCAGTTTTAGTAGACGGAGCAGCAGCTGCAGGAGTAGCTGATGGTGGGGCGGCAGCCGAAGCAATTTGATTATACTTCTCAACACACTCTTCCTTTGTCCTAGGCTCGGCCGCTTTTGTCAAGTTATTGATGAACGTGGCAATGGCCTCCCAACGGTTGCCACCGCCACATGGGTACTTCTTCACTGCTTTTGCAAGGGCTGACAATTCCTCCTTAGTCCAAGGAGCAGCAGCTTTTGCCGCCTTTGCTTCACGTGCCTTGTCGTCGGCTTCCTTACGAGCAACGTTACGCTTCTGAATGGCAAGTAAGGATGCCTTTTGGGCACCGGCGGCAGTCTCTGTTGCACATTGCTTCACTTCACTCAAGGCCGAGACACAAACGGTTGTGTTGCTGCCTTCCTCGACCGCTTCTGGACCTCCAAGGATGTCGTTTAGGGAAGTGAGCTCCATCACGGATAGTTTATCACATAATAATTCAATATCATCGTTCATCTTCTCCAAGTCATCCCAAACTGCATCATTTCCAATAGAGCTATCATTGGGATTTGCAGCTTGATAGGCAGCCATTGTCAACTTACGAAATAACTGCTTAGCCTTACGAAGTTGCTTCTTCTGTTGCTCCTTGACCTTCTTGGCGTCCTTCTTTTGAGATTCTATAAGGAGTTGATAAGTGGGTATTAAATGATGTATGGATGAGTATACGAGTAGTTGAAACATCAGAACATGACAATTGATAAAAGAGGACATATCATGTGCATCACAAGACAGCGCATACCTTCAGCAGCCTTCTTCTTTGCCAACTCAGCCTCCATTTGTTCCCTTTCTAACCGTTCCTTCTCGGCCTTCTCCTCCTGTGCTTTCTTCTTCTCCTCTTCCTTTTGTTTCTTTTCATTTGCTGCTCGGTTCTTCTCACGTTTCAACCTTGGATCTGCTGCCACTGTTTGTAGTTAGAGGGAATGGATTGTTGGGGTTTAGATGGTCATGATTTTAGAATTGTTCACATGATATGCACACAACATATAATATGAACACATGATATGAACACACATGACATGCACAACGCTACATCCTAAAAACAAACTTACTAGCACGTTCAACCAATAGCCCAACACGTGCCACCTCATCCTTCTTCATTTTCTTCATCTTTCTATCAATCTCCGACTTCATCCAACGTTTCTCATCACGTGAATCTGCTGATTCCAAATTATGATCAGTCTCTTTTTCAGCCTTTAATGAAAAGTCACGCCATGAATCGAAATGGGTCCAAAAGTCATAAAAGGCATGTACCTGTGATAACGGGGTGTTATCATCGCCAAATGGTGGTGGTGTATTATTAGCCTTTGCCTTTTTATTATCACCTCCACCTCCACTTCCTCCTTTTTTCTTTTTATTCTTACCCTTCTTCTTTGGCGTAGTACCATCACTATTTCCACCTTCCTTAGTATTCAACAACTTGGCAGGATCATTAAAACTAGCAAACCGTAAATTCCTTTCAAACACTGGTCCATACAAATCATAAAATGTCTCAACAGTATTACCCTCACCAACATTGGGTATACTATCATCAAAATCAACAGTGGAATCATACGAACGTCGTTTCATTGGATCACATAATGTATCAAATGCAGCTTTCACTAGTAGGAATACTGAATCTTCTTCTCCACGTCCTGTTTTATCTGGATGGTATTTTAGGCAGGCGCGATGGTAGGCCTTGCGTATTTCTTCGGTGGATGCATGGAGTGGTAATGACCGTGATAATACCTGATAGTATGTTAATTTGTTCAATTTACGTTCGGATAATGATAGCAAATCATACTCCTTTTTAGTTTTACCACCAGTTGGGTCGTCAACGTTGGCTTCGTCGTTATCAGAGTTGTTAGTTTGATGATAACTTGAATTATGATAAAAGGTACGTCTTTTTGATGATAATGATTCATAGGCTAAATAGGATGAACCGGCACATTGGATTGTTGTTTCTTCTAGCTCATCATCGTCAGATGGCCAGTCTAGACTTGAGATACGGGTGATTAGTGGCATTGTTATTGTTGTTGTATTGCAATTGAATGTTGCTGCAACTACCTATGATTTGTTATGGTGCATGAAAAATGAGAAAATTTGTGATTGGACTGACGACGGACAGTACCAAACTCTTATGTCACCGGCCGCTGCACTCGCTCGGTGCTATACATATAATATACATAGAGTGAAGCTGAAGAGTGCTCTCTAGAGGTACATATTCCATCTTAAATCAATATCTATACGGTAGAACATTGACGAAATCATACACTGTATAGGGGAAAAGAATCGGGTAGTGATTTAGAGATCTTCATCTTTTATACACAAATCAAATCAACACATCGTCAAGTCGTAGTTAACATCAAAACACATAACTTGTGAAGACATATTCAATATTGCAATAATTGAAGAATATCAAACATCTTAGTATAAATAATATAATATTCTACATCATGAGTACAACACCATCAACAGCAACTAAACCACTCAAATTACTCAACAATACTAATACCAATAACAACACCAATGAACAACAAACTAATAACAACAATAAAACTACACAAACATTATCACACAATCATCTAGACTATGTATTATCAATGTCATTCGATTATTATGGACGACGTTTCGCTACATCGTCAGGTGATCGTACAGTCCGAGTATGGAATTTAAATAATAATGATGGAATGTGGAGTAGTCAGGGTATATTCACTGCCGCACGTGGACCTGTGCAATGTTTAAGTTGGGCACATCCTGAGTTTGGACAATTGATTGCTACTGCTGGTGCTGGTAAGTTGTTGTATTGTGTGTGTATTGTTGTGTTGTGTGTTTAATCATGTGTGCATAGTTTGTGAATAGTTGAAGATATGTTTTATTTCATATATCTCACTTATGATAAACTATTGATGTGTACATATTGTTATTAGATCATAGTGTAGTTGTTTGGGAGGAGCGTGAAGGTGGTTTCAAATCATTAGCAACTCCAGAAAGGTCAGCAGATGGTTTCTTGGATACAACAGCACAACAACAACAAGTATCAGGGGAGAATAATAACGCAACATCATCTCGATGGGCATCAAAGGCTACATTATCAGATGCCCGACGTGCGGTAACCTGTGTTGAATTTGCCCCTCGTCATTTGGGACTACGTCTTGCATCTGGTAGTGCTGATGGTATTGTTCGGATATATGAGGCATTGGATACTATGAATTTGAACCATTGGAAGTTGGAAGCGGAAATTGAACCAGATAATGATGGTGGAGGGAGTAGTAGTAACCCTTCATCTGATGGTAATTCCTCGTCATCAAATGAGAATATGGGTGTCTTGTCTTTATCGTGGTGTACCGGCCGATTTGAGCCTGCCGCACTTGTTGTTGGGTTATCATCTGGTCGTGTCGCTATCTACAGATATAATGATACACAACGATCATGGAATTGTATTCGTTTGCCGGGTCATGCAGATCCTAGTAGTGGTGTACCTCGAGGAGTGTTGGATGTTGCGTGGGCTCCAAATGTTGGCAGATCGTTCCGTAAGTTTACAGTGGTTGTGTGTTTATGAGTGTTTTATCAGTGTGCATAGGATATGTATACGAAATGCCTCAATACTAACCGTCTGCCTCGTTTCCCTTTCCTCTCTTTATCAACACATAACAGATCTCATTGCATCGTGTGGGAAAGATAATCAATTGAAAGTACACAGAGTGAAAAGGGGTCCAAATGGATTAACATATGAATCAACTGAACTATTGGATCAAAGCCAAGCATGGCGTGTTAGTTGGAATGTAACGGGGACAGTTCTTGCTGCTAGCGGTGATGGAGGGATTGTGAAGCTTTTCAAAAGTGATTTCCATGGAAAATGGAAGTGTGTTTCTCAAATTGTTGGTGATTCGTCTGGAGTAGCCGCCGCTTCGGCTCTTCAGAATCAGTGATAATGTATAATAATGAATTGAAGTAAAGTAAAAGCACTGTCTATAAAGTAGTGCTAAAGCTAAGAAGTTAGGAAAGCTTGTTAGCCTCTCAGTTACATCAATCTCTCCTCACTCTAACTCGTAGTAGCTCGTAGTACATCGTATCCACACTGCTTCTACCACTGGACTTTTGCATTTACAGCCACATCTCACACTTCTTTTTATAGATTCTCCCCTGGAATAAGTGGTTCTGTGGCAGCATTAGATCTTTCCTCTTCCAACTTTTCAGTGACAACTCCCTGTCTAGAAGTAATTGCGGCCACTAGCCAAAACACCATGGCGGCTATAGTACAATTGGCACCAGTAGAAATGGAACAACTATCCGAGAATTCTAAACCACTGTTTCCCAAGTTTGCCGCATCCTCTTGTAGTTTTGCAATGAGTGTATTGTCGTTACATAATGCGCTATTCAATAATAATAATGACAATCCTTGGAATAATGCAGCAAGGACAAAGACTGGAAGATGATGATAGCAACATAAGTTAGTACAAAGGATTGCAAAGCAAATCAAATAGAGGAAAATCGGCCAAATCACCAAGACATAGTAACTACATGACATCACACCAATAAACAATACTACGCGGACTTTCCTGGTGCTTCTAACTTTGATGTTTTACGTAATGGTGATACACATGCCGAGATGAGGTTTGCAAATAGGAATACGCCTCCAAAGATTATAGCCACTTATCATCATCAAAAGCAGAGGAGGCATAATATTAGGTGAGAATATGATGGAATATATACTGATTCAATAAACAACTCACAAGTTGAGAATGCTCTAGCCGCTTTCCAAGCACCATCAATATCAACACTAGAAGGGTATCGATGACATGTCTCGAATATAACACTACCACCTACCGAAGTTGCAATCGTCCAGAACTGGTAACTCCAGATACCGAAACTAACTTTTATTGGTTCAGTGAAATTGCCCGATGTTGATGTGAAGGATACGAAGTTACATCCAAATTCAGAAGCCCAGCATAAGAGGAATGCAGTGGCTGCTAGGATTGAGGTTAGTATGGAATAACAAACGCTTCTTGTGATTATGTGTGTGGTGGTAGAAAAAAATGTGCACTATGATGTGAGTATCGCATAAAGATAGAAGCATACAGATAAAACCGCGCCGGTAATAACGTTCTCAAAACTTACGGTGGTCTTTCCATTGTTCTGTTTGTATTTATATTATAAGATGAAAGGCAACAACTCAACCTCCTCGACCTATTGTTACTTTGCGAGAATGGGCATTTGCGACATAAAGATGCGACGAAGGGGGTATAAAGATCTAAAGGGGTATATTTCAAATATTCTACTTTATTTCACTAACATCTACATAATAAAACTTAAGAAGGGGATATAAATAATCTACACTCTAGGCTCACCAAGAGGGGGGTAAAATAAGTTTTGGGTTTACCTAAACTCTCATAAAAATCTATAAATCTTAAATCGATGAGGTCCGCCGTCTATTACGCTTCTCCAACACCATAATAATACAACCATTGCAAAACAGGGAGCTTAAACCATGCCTGCAATAGGTATGAACACATCGAAATTGTAAGTTGTGTATACCCGGTTCAATGTGCACATAGATCACCACATGATGAGTTATGTATTGCACTTTTCTGACTCTTTTCCTTTCTATCATATCATAGGGCACATCTCTCTCTTCTCACGGCGTTATTTGCATTAATTGCATTCATCCTGTTATTAGTGACAGTGTTACAATGCAACTTTGCTAAGTTTATTGATACCGATGATGCAGATGTAGTACGAGAGTTCGGAATATATTATTATCAAGAATCAAGCCTTTTCAACAGTGCTTACAAATGAGGGAATGTATATTGTTAAAGCATGTGTTGAATATCCTGAATCAGTAGAATTAGACTCTAGCTGGAAAGCCAGTCGAGCGTTTCTAGTACTTGCATTCATTTTTGCGGTTATGATCCTACTGTTCAAACTAGTTTTGGGGTGTTCTTCTCAGCCAGATAAGAAAGGATACACTGGAATTGGCAAATTTGTACCATTGGGTTACTTGCTCACTGCTATCTTTCAGGGATTGGCTCTCCTCTTTTTGAATAGTAATGCTTGCAAAAACAACAATCTTATAAATATGGAGGATCAAACAATAGAATGGAGCGAATCATGCACTATATCCACTGGGGCTAAATGATGATAGCTGCTACAGTCTGTTGGTTTTGTGCAGCAGTATCGAGTTACTTTGAACAAAAGGCATTCATTAATGAGCATCGAGTTGAGGTAACAGATGCATCTCTTACAGAATCACTGACTGGAACAACAGTATAATCGGGTTGGAAGAATAGTATATCCTCATAATAGGATTGATTTTGGTATTTAGTATCTGTTGATATCATTATCCCAGCACCTAAAGATAATATCCGTTGTTACTGTTACCACAATGTAACAACTCTATACACTACGATGAATGTACGCTTGAAGATTCTCCTGTTCAATAAAAGCATTGATATTCTTGATGAGACGCTCGCCATATTGTTGTATAAAGTTCTGAGAAAGATCACAACTAGCCAACTGATCCATCGACGTTGGAACTTTACAACCTACATTCATCATTTTCGGATTGTTCAAGATATTCCAATAAAAGACATTGTTGCCCTTCATTTGTTCCTCGTTGGCCCACATGTTTACAAGCTTTTTGATTCGAGCGACAAGGAGCTCTGTTTTCTTCTTAGGGAGAACTGTTTTGGTAGCGGGTGTTGCGGGATTGTTGTTATTATTTGATTGAGTGGTTTGTGCTGTACTCACAGCGGCTACCCTAGATGATATTGCCCTGGCTTTACTCCTTTGTATCTGTTGCATATACATACTAGTTGCCTCCTTCTCAGCTTCTGCCATTTTACTCTTCAATTCCACTTCAGATATCAATCTCGGGTACCTCATAATGCTAGCAGCTCTTGCTGCTGATAGATACTTATCACGGGCCTCTTCCATTTTGTTTACCGGGACATGTGATTCACCCCGCTGTGCACTCTCTTTGAAAAGAAGAATGGTATTATCCCGATGTTGATCAATTGCGGTTTGGAACATGTTACCATTTTGTATAGTACTGGCAGTTTGTGTTGATGTTGCACTTATTACTGCAGCAGCCGGTAAACTAACACTGCTGTTCCTTGGTCGACATGTTGGTGCGGGATTCTGCCCATTGATTGTAATCCAGCCATATTTTGGAAGAGATATACCTGACACTGACTGACCTAATGCATTCACGCATGTGGATTTGTAAAACAGCGTATCCTCGGTAGCTCTAGTCTGTTGTCTTCCATTGAATGAAATATACCAAATTTGAGTTGTTGCGTTACGTGCAATCACAAAACATCCAGCTGCGCCATGAATAGATCCCTGTTTGTAATATACTGGTGCACCTTTATAAAGTTCAGTTCGTCGAGAATAGATGCCATTAACCGCAGATGATCCACATCCCTCGACAACAATTTGTTCAACAATTCCAGTTGATGAAGAAGATACAGCTGTGTTGTCACCAGTTGATATACTAGCCGTCCTTGTGCCTGTATGGTTACCACCTACACGGACTGTATTAATATTTGAATTATTGGCATTACTACCTTGATGTGGTGATACTGATACCTTCCTCCGTTTATTGCTGCCCTCATTATTGTCATTATTATTATTTGCAGTAGCGGTATCATCATCTATATCAACATTGATAACATTCCACCGTTCCTCGGCCTTCTTCAACCCCTCCGATGCTGCCAACACTTCCTGTTTAGCAGCATCTGACATGAGTTGTGCACTCTCCATCATTTGTGCAGCTGCAGATGCCTGAGCTTTGGCCGCCGTGAGCCGCTGACGAGCAGTTTCTATTTCATGTCTTCCCTCTGATAATGAGGTGTGCGGATTTTGGGCCGGTATCCATTTCACCCCAAAAAAAACCTAAGGCCCAACTGCATTTTCACTAACAAAAGCACTAACAAATCTGAAAATGAAGGTCTTCCAATCGTCGAATTATAGATGTGGAGACATCCTATCCGATGCAGTTTTGCACGCTGATTCCGAATATGGTACTATCAGGCGGCGTAGACCAATAGGTAAAAAGTTATTCAGTATAAACTGATTCACTGAGTAGAAGTGCATAGTAAAATATGGCTATTTTTCAAAAGTGTATCTACACTTAGCCGTTCGGCATATAAACTACAAATATGTAGTAGAGGAGCCTTCTGCAATTTCAGGCCATTATTCCATGTAGTTTTATTGCAATGGCCGTCATTCGACATTTTTTTGTATGAGGGCCACTGTATAAACTCTCATAAAAAGGATACTGGGCCTTAGGTTTTTTTTGAGTGGATACGGTATCCAAAAAATGGTTTTGAATTTAGCAAGGTAAAGAAGAAACAAAAAAGACAAAGAATACCTTTATAAGTTAAAAATACCGGTATCTTCCGCAGACCTCATACCATTCTGCGTTTGCTGGTGGTAGAATTCAGAGACAATATCAGATCAGTTGATGCACCTTTAAACTAAATTTTTTTATGAGAGCTGATATGGCCGGGGTAGGATACCAAGTGTTATTTTGCGTCAGCAACTATCGTATCATCACGGATAGAGTATCATCATACGATACTTCATATTGCAAATACTTTGAGTTGATTAGTATTAGAAGAGTATAGTGCGAGCAATAACACAGAACTTAAATCAACTTGTTATTAGTTGTTAATATTCTTGCGGCAGTGGGGCGGTCTTTGATTGTTAGGTAGAGATAGGAGTCAGTAGTCAGCGTATCCTAAACTTATTATGAAGTGGTCGCTTTGTTTAATATCATCATTATGGGTAGTTATTATAACTGCACTGCAAACATCAGCCTTCACGACCCCAGCAAGTCGTATTCATACTCAACAATCTTCATTGCCATTAGCACCATACTCTGATTCAATAACAACAACACTTGTCGCTTCATCATCTTTGCATGTAGCATCAGGTTTGCTTTCGACGGAAAATATCAAGACGGCCTTTAGTATTGCCACCTTTGGCCCACAATTGCCGTGGTTGTTTTTGATATTGTTACCAAACAATGTTATAACCAAGAAGTTATTGGGTGGATATGAGATTGTCACGATATGTTGTTTAGTCCACTTCTTCATCGTATCTGCTTCAATCGCTCAACCAGACGGGACAGCTCCCATGGCCGAGTTCGCAGATGTATTTGATATTAGTGGCGACCCGCAAAAGGCAATGGTTGGAATGATGCAATATCCAAATTTTGTATCAGAAGAATGGAGTCATGTGTTGACTTGGGATCTTTTTGTAGGAAGATGGATATGGCTTGATGGACTTCGTAGGGGTGTATTCACCTCTCATTCAGTTTTATTGTGCAATTTAATTGGACCCCCAGGTCTGTTGCTTCATTGGCTAACTTGTATAATAACTGGAAAGGGATTACCAAAGAATGAAGCAGAGAACATTCTGGATGTTGGAAGCCACCAAACTTCGTAGCTTCCCTAAACAACTAACAACCTAATTTGCAAACTAAGTAAGGAACTCGGGCTACAATATCTCTCTCCTTCTATCTCTATTTCTAAATTATCAAATTAATTATGAGCTCTTTGCTCGTCTATTCTACACTGAGTCAGGTTTGTAACATCCAAGACCTGATCTAAAACTTCTTATTCTCATTCACATATTCTGACACCTCGTGATCTAAAACATCCTCAACAACCCCATATCGGGTACTTTCGCCAACATAAGTGAGAGCAAAACTATCACCTCGTAACACTCTCCCTTGCTCGAGCTTTACACTACGCTCTCCCTTCTTCATATCTTCAAACTCTACACTACCACAATCGATACTATCGATATCAAACAAGGTCGTATCAGCTTGTTTCTCTAAACTTTCAACACCTCCGTCGAAACTATCGACGATACTAAACATACTACTGGTACGCCCAGCCTTCTCTAAACATACATCCTCGAAACTATCGAGCTCACAAACATTGCTGGTACTCCCAGACTTTACTACAAACATACCGGAACTCCCGGCCTCGCTACCGTCAAAACTATTGACTTCTAAACAACCCTCGAAACTATCGAGATCATACACTT
>Ga0075437_12636_pt1 | contig 13069 bp, 12 predicted proteins | sample MintriMetagenome_FD_74266 | JGI IMG/M metagenome (GOLD analysis project Ga0075437, IMG submission 74266) | Marine eukaryotic communities from Monterey Bay, USA to study complex ecological interactions - Minidiscus trioculatus and... | ecosystem: Environmental > Aquatic > Marine > Unclassified...
CAATACTTTTATCAACCTTGGCACCATCTTGACGTTTCGGTGCATCATATCCAAATGACCAATTGATACCACCACCATATGTAACATATTTATCTCTATTTGGTTCTATCCAATCTTCTCTAGTTTTAGGATGCATGAAATTTTCAATTGTTAATATTATACCTACTATTAGTAATATGAAACATATACCAATGAATAATGTACGACGGAATGGTGGTGAGAAGATTAATTGTTTCATCTTTGCACGTTTCTTTTCAGTGTCTGTGAGTGGTTCATGAATGTAATCTGGATGTAGTATTGATTTCGTTGGATCACCATCAACATGTACTCTATTGCTATTGTTCATTAGATTATTATGTGTCGTCAATGTCGTTGCAATAGTAGTATCATCATTATTATTAAGTTTGGCACTTCGTGAAGCTATGACTGCTAAGTCCTCATTTTCTTTTGTAGAGTTTGCCAACTTTCGCATCTCATCTTTATCTAATTCTAATGATTCGTCTTCTGGGATGTCGACATGAGTTAGTGGATTACCTGATAGACTGATATCTTTCTTCATTGGTTGAAAGTAGGATGGACCTGTTCTTGTTGTTGTGTTTGTTGTTCGACTACGAAAAGAAGAGCTATTTGTTGTTGTTGTTGTTCCGGAGTAATTATAAGATGATGATGTTGCCTCAGATGGATGAGAAGAAGTTATACCACTACTTCTCATACTATCCATGTTATTACTATTATTAGGTTGATAATTTGACCTACTGTGCATATCGTGTTGTAGCTGCTGAGTGTTTTGATTTGGGTGATGATCCATACTTGCCTTGTGATAAATATCATCATAATAACTATCACGTGACCGTCCCGAGTTATCTAGTTGAGATGTTGGATATGCCTCACCTATACTGCTGCTACCTTCCATCATTATATTATTGTTTCTCATATTATCTTCTAGGTATAGTTTGTACTATACTGTATATCTCCTGCCCCTCTTCAATAAGTTATGATAATGTATGAGGGCTGCTAAAAGTCAATTGAGCCTGCGGTTATCTAAGTACTACTATTCGAAAGAGCGTCAAAAAAAAAGATTAAATGAGTGCAATGAATGTATACCATATCGATTATTGGCGCCAATATCACCCCTCGAGTACACTAACACAACATCACTGTCATCACCCAAGGAAATCATTGCCCATTAAAGGAGTTTTCTTAGTTTATAACATGAAAACGATACTCACATAAAATTGCAACAGCCTCTCTCCAATAGCAGTAGATAGAGGATTAGATTAATAATAATATAACAATACAACAATAATGGACGGGTACGATCACGCAGCAATAAAATCAAAAGCAGCAGCAGCATGCGGTTGGAATTTCATCGTCTTAATGTCCCGACAAGGGAAAATTCGTTTATCCGAATTCTTCTCATCCTACACAGATTCACAAAAGAAACGTATATTACGTGATATTGCATCAGACGTCCTGCCGCGACAGGCGAAGATGTGCAATATTATCGAAAAAGGTGAATATAAATTCGTTTATAGGAGATATGCAAGTTTATACTTTATTGTTGGTGCGCCTGTTGAGATGAATGAATTAATTGTTTTGGAACAGATTCATTTATTTGTTGAGGCGTTGGATGGTTATTTTAATAGTGGTAAGTTTGTTGTTGTTTGTGTGTTTAATTGTGTTTATTGTATTGAGGGTTTTATTTACGCGGCGTGTATTAATATATCATTAATTAATCTTTATATCATGTGCACACTCTCACTTTACCCAACACTCAACAATAAAATACACACCAAAACATTCAGTTTGTGAATTAGACTTAGTATTCTCCCTACATAAATCATTAATGATATTATTTGAAATGTTCATTGGGGGTATGTTATGTGAGTCTAATCGGAGGGAGGTATTGCAACAAATTGTGGAGGCAGAGGAAATGGTCGAACAGATGACGAAACCGGGAGAGGATACGTCGAGTCAATTGGATGATGGATTAAGTTTCCAGGAACAGTTTCAATTAGGTAGAAAGCCTGGTGCTAGAGGTCCAAGAGGGAATAGATAAAAAAAATGATGCTATATTTAGGGATTACCTAAGTTCAGTTACGTTTGGGATTTTGGTTGATATGGATTTGTAAAAAGTAACCAAATAAAGGATGGATGACAAAAGAGTTACACAAACAACTAAAGTTTGGATGGATTCGAGTAAGTTAAATTGAAATCTAGTAGTACACAGTTTACAGTACTTATACATAGCTACAATCGATGCCAACTACCAATGTAACCAATCTTCTAGCGTATGTGAGACTTTGTCTTCTAATTCCCATGCATCGATATGAGCATCGCCAGATATACACGACCACCAAGAATGGTTATCACACTCATCACTTAATTGTGCCATAGCTACCCATATACCAGTAAGTTGTAGTAATATGTTGCAAATTGCCCATTGTATTCCAACAGCTTTTGGTAAACAGCACGGACACACCTCATAACAAGCATATGCATCACTTCGTAAGACCGTTCTTCCAACACAATCGTTATACACATCAAAGATTGCATGCAAACCAACAAAAGACCCATAGAACAAAACTACATAGTTCAGTATTGGTGAAAAGACATACCATTCCATATATATAAAGATCGAAGTCACTAATGCATAACATATATTGAGAACTACCATTGTACGATTGGGAGCAAAGAATAAACTTATTAAGAGAAGTCCAATCAATGCAGCTGCTGCTCCGGTGGCTGTCTTTTGACCACCACTCATACTAACAAATAAACTTCCAAATATAGCTGCACCGACATAACCTGCAGGTATGATCAATACTCTACAACCACCAGCATAGGAGGTAACACCACCCTCATTATCATAAACTCTTATAGCTCTAACACTACCACAAGTAATCCAACAGGCAATTGCATGACTCATCTCGTGTAGAAAAGTCGTTAGTAAACGAAATGGATACATGACCATTGTATCATGGAAGAATAGTATGATGCCAATGTATATTAGATAGAGGAGTAGAAAGGCAATCTGTGCTTCATTCATCTTCTTGTTCTGTAGTAAATTGTTGTGTGTATACGATCAATACGTCATATGAATACAGCACCACTTTTATTGTCTTGTCGCTCGGTGCACCGTACCTCCTTACTCACTTTCTAGTTGTCTCGATATTATGTAACTTTAACTATTGAAACAACTATGTACAATTCAAAAGAGTGTTAAAACTGATGTATAATAACTGTATCTACTATCATAGTACCATTACTTATTCGACATTGCAAATACCATTTAGTTACTCTATTGATTCATGGGTACGAGTACGATTTGGAATTGACTCCTAAGGGCGATATGTAAAGAAAACTCAGGTACGTAGACAGAACCCTCCTTAGTCATAATTGAGAGTTGAGCTATTCAGGTAGTGTTGCCGTCTCTATTGCACACGGCTCGGCCATTTGATGCAGCATGTATTAGAAGGGTAGATGGATATAATTAGGGAGTATTACCTTGTTAGTTGCAAGGCGGCGGCGATAGAAACAAGGTGACTCGGCACACATAAAAGATTCTCTTACGACTTGGTACTACACCTTATTCCTCTTGTGACTTGTGATATACAATACCAACAATGGTAGTAAATAATATATTAATACCACTAATACTGGTCATCATATCAGCAGCGACACTATTGGGTGTCGATGCAAGATTATCACTGCATCCTATATTGCAAAATAAATGTTATCATCGGTACACCATCCCCAACACAATATCACACTCTCATAATAAGTGTAGGTATACAAAAACAACGCCCAACAACAAACACCATAATTCAATATTGCAAATAAGAGGGGGTAATATGTTCGGTAGATCAAAGTCAAATGATGATGAATATGAGTATGAATATTATGAACTAGATGACAACTCATCTAATTCTGATGATTCAGAGTATTATTATGAAGAAGAGGAGGATACGGATTATCTATTATCAACTCCAATACCATCTTCATCGTCAGACAATACTGTAAAAGAGAGAGATAACAGTACATTCTCAACTAAAAAACAGAAACAACAAGCAGCATCTGAACAGAAACGCTTGCAAAAAGAAGAGAAGAAACGTAAATTAATTGAAAAGAAGATATTGGCAGCAGCTGAACAAGCTAAACACAAAAGGGATATAAAAGCAAAGCCAAGACAGAATAAGAAGAAGAATAGCGAGAATGAGTACTTATTGGAAACTCCGGCAATCGAGAATAAGTCCAGAAAGTCACAAAGTAAATGAAAGAGATCTCAATGGTTACCACAATCGTCATCCAAAACTTCATCAGCAGTAGTACCACCACCCTCGGGAGGTATTACAAATCATGGTCGATCGTTTTCATCTATCAAATCATACAATTATTCAGCAATACTATCTTCACTATCAGGTATACTAACCACCATCATAGAACCCATTGGCAATGTATTATCAAGTATCACAAACAAATTACTATCAATACTATCAAACTATATATCAATACTATGGTCAATAATAATTAATACATTTGATTATATATGGTATGGCCCTATAAACGGAGTAACAACTACAGGTATTGTAAATCGTCATGGTGGATTACAAAGTTTATTATTCAATACACAAATTGGTATTACAATATCCTATGTTGTTGGATTAACTTTGTTATCTGTATTGGTTACCAAATTGTGGAATATTAAACCAATGGGAACTGGAGATAATGATAGTGATGAAGAAGATGATAATGCATACTATGTCGATCCACCAACTGTCGAGGAAGAATTACGATTCTTACATCATGATTTTGATGCACGTAACCCACTTGCCAAGGAGAGAATTGCAAAGGTAATCACCAAGAAACAGAACCGATTCTCCTTACCTGAACGACGACGACGACGTCGTGATATGAAAAAGGATGATAGTCCTCGGAATAGAAAAGGACGACGTAAACATGCCATTGAATCAATACAATCTTGGTGGAAGGAACGACCGGGCCAACGCTCCATATCAATCATTGAACCACAACATTTGCGCAATAATCCACAGAGTAGTAAAACACAAAGTCAAGAAAGTTTAAAACGATTACAGAAACAATTAATGAAATCAGAACAAGAACGAGAGATAATGTCACGTGATATACGAGATCTTAAGCATGACCTTCAAAAGGCACATGATGATTCACGATCGATTGTATCACAGAATAAGTGGTTAGAGAAACAAACATCACAGATTATGGAAGCCGAGCAAGCTAGAGCATCAGTCAAGGGAGTATTAGACCGAGAGAGAACTCGGCGATTTGCAGAGAATGAAAGGAAGAATCAACTTGGCAAGGGTTACAACGACTTGGACCTCAAGACAAAAAGAGGTAAAAGGTTAGCTGATTATGAACTACCGAACAACCTCGCAAAGGGGTTTAACGACTTAGACTTGAACAGCATGGGAAGAGATGCTTCTAGGAGGTTTGATAGTATAAGAATCACAAGAGAGATTGACAAGAATGACGACTATGATGCAATGTAAATAGATATATATCACATGAAAAGGAAGAAGGGGAGATTAAACCTCATGTAGGAAGGAGATTAACGCTAGCTAAAATATCATTTACTGTATGTACTATACAACTCTTTATAATTCATCATTGCCTGTAGAATCTCTCAACAAGGGAAATGTCTCTAGCAGTGATTCACTATGTTCCCATTGATTCAAACCTGTTCTAAACTTTTCTGGTATATCACCGACACCATGATAGGCTCCTAGTACCATACCGATGGCAACTGATCGCGATGCATTATCTCCTCCAACCATGGCATTGGCTTTTGCCGCTTCGATGAGACTCCTCTCGTATTTGATGATGAAGTAGATTGCTCCGGGCAGTGTACCCTCTGTAGGCGATGCTTTACCAACTTTGATTGGTTCACTCTTCCCTACATCCCAAAGTCTAGCCATAGATGTTAATGCCAAATCATCAACAAACTCTTGCTTTGACAGTTCATTATTTGGATCGATTGCTTCATGTACTTTGTCGAATGCTTGCTGTACCTTATTTTGTATCCATTCCCCAGATTCTTCGGCAACTTCTTTGATAGCCTTTGTTGGGGGTATATTGTTATGAATAATTCTGTATACGACTTTTGCAAAGAATTGATTACCAAGTATTGCTGTCCGTTCTTTATGTGTGAACATTGTCTGTCGAGCTGCATCGACTACCTCTTCTTCTGTATTGTAGTATGCAAATACTGAAGCATAGCGTAAAGCCATAGCATTCGAATTTCCTCCTAGACTATTCACAGACACACCTTGTTGTATTTGTTGATATGTCTGCTTGGTTTGTGTACATACCCATTGCTAAATTTCGTGATAATGGTTTGAGATTAGAGATTTGAACATATCATATGCACAAAATATACAAACATAACTCTTACCTTCCAGCCATTCGTCAGACGCTGCTGCCATAGAGGGATGAACTCCGATACATCAAATGAATGTGGATTGTCAACACTTTGAGCCAAATGTTCTAATACCAATACATTATACTCTCCATAATCAGTTTGATCTCCCTTCTTTGTTCCAGGGTGATAGTTTCTAGCTCCCCAGCCAACTCCATGTGTTTGACCACCCATCATTTCACCTGGTGCCATATACTCGTCAATGATACCATTATATGCCTGCTTAATCTTGGGTGCATCATATTCATAATGAGAACCTAAACACAAAGCGTCTGCAACTACTACGGCACCATAAAAAGCTCCTCGAATTTTATCCTCTTTCTTTATATCGACAGCCATTGCAACTTCTCGGATACTCAGGAGAGCAAGGCAAGTGATGGATGGTAGACTTGTCTTCATATTGTTTATTAATAGCTTATTACTAATGCGGTATATTGCACTCATATTATGCCCATCAACATATTAGGTAATAGGTATGAGTCATCATAGTAACAACTCTCTCTAATATAAGTAAGAAAAAATGACAAGGCGAGGATACGGTATCCTAAAGATTTTATGAGAGTTTGAGCGATCGAGTGTAGAGCGAGTTGATATCTCTGCTGTATGTTGCCGCCATCTATCTAATCCGCTAGAGCTTCTCCAACAACCCAACCCTATTCCTCTCTCATAAAAGGTAAGACAGTGTTTTGTGCGTGTGCATACAGCGTTGGTTGCAATAGGGGGTGTCGACTATAGGATGATATCAGTTTTGATCACATGATGTGCACACACAAAAAATCTTATATCTTTTCTCTACTACTACTTATATGTACTACATATATAATTGTCCCTCCCGTATCATTATATGAAAGATTGATACAAGCATAATAATGTTGTCAGAAGAAGAAGTACGTATGTCCCAACTTGATATTGCGGATCAGCCAGACGAATGGGAAGAGTTGAGGCGTACCCAACTTACCACAACAGATGATATCAAGGACGCACCACAAGATTCTGATACTATTGGAAACAAGTCCAAGGTAGATGAACTGATTCAAAAAGATATAATGGATGTTCAGCACTTTAAGAGTACCATGGAGTCACTCAGTCATATGGTCTTTCACTTAAAGGATGGGGTTTCAGAGGAAGTCATTCGTTTTGGGATTGATCCACAACGCTTGCCGATGCCAAATGACATCATGTTTGCGTATGCTTTTGAAGGTGGTTTATTGCAAATGTGTTTAAAGAATCTTGTTCGTTTCAGTAATGAGATTGAACGGGAGAAAAAGGAGGCAATCAAGGTACAGGAGAGACGTCGTGGAAAGAGGGATAAGGGAAAGCCAGCCGCCGTGAACGATATTGGAAATGATGAAGCCCTGGTGTTGCTGGATTTCATTCTATCAGGGGCTATTGCGGTAATGTTCAATGATGCTTCTTCGAAAGCTATTGCTAAGGTTTATGCTGATGTTGTCCTAGCCGTGAAAGACCCCGACGTACGAGCTTTGGAGAAGGATTCCAAGTATGCGAAAGTTGTGAAACAAGTTCTGCACATCCTTGGCACAAACATTGAATCCCTGAACAAGACGACGGACGGTCAAGGTCATATCATTTGCAAAACATGTGAGTTGAATCTTGAGGTTGAAGGACGTGCCATCAAGCGGTGTGGTGGATGTAAGAAGGTGACTTACTGCAGTGTTGAGTGTCAGAAGGCAGATTGGAAGGCACATAAGGAACACTGCAGGAAAACGATCGTTGATCCAAGCAAGCACAATGTAGTGAATCTTGGTACTGCTCCAATGGCAAGTCATGAGAAGATGACTATACACTCGGAAAATGTACTACAGGCAGCTCAAGCTGTCTTCAACGAGGGTATTGTGGGTTGGCTCCAGCAAGCCAATGCAGATGGGTTGAAAATTCTTGACTGTCTCATTATTATCGACTTCCGTGAACACCTTCCTCGTGCAAGTGTTATGACTCAAGAAGAATTCATTGGTCATGATGATTATTGGGGTGGAGTCGAGCCTTGTCCTCCACAAATGAAGAAGTTCTTGAAAGATCACCATGCTAAGATGACTAAAAAGGGATCTCTATTAGCCTTATGTCTCACACTTCCACCCCGAGACAAAGCGCTTGCTTCCGGCCGAGGATCTTTGGCTGTAACCCCAGCTCCTTTCGGAGGGCACTTCTTCCCGGGTGGCTGGCCTGCTTACCAGGCCTCACTCAGGTAGGGTTAGATGGAGCAATTGAATGGAGGTGATGTGGGATATGACTTGGATGGTAGATGATGCTGGTTGTGTGAAAGCATGCGGGATATGACTAGGAATTACACTGATATTTTTGGACTTGAGGGAGACTTTACTATCTATTGGAAGGATATAATACAATGAAAAGTAAATAATTGGAAATAGCATTAGTATACATGCATCTTCTTATTCCTATCTAAATATTTTTGCTTCCAATCTACATACTGGATAGATACACTTAAGATATATCTCTTTTTCAGTTTGATAATGTAGATCATGCACTTTTCTCCTTTCACTTAAAACATAATGATAGTTTACTATCTTCGTTGTATATTTCACATCGCTGCATAGCTGCTGCACATATCTGTTATCAAAATAAGTAGCATATATCTTATGATTTTTCCACATCAATTTAATACGATTGTGAAGTATCCCAAAAGAAGAACCAACCCAAGAGTCTTTCACATAAACTATCCAATGTAGATTCTATTCCATTGTTAGTATTATATAGTTCATCATCGTCTGGGTATAACATTATATCAGCTTCTGTCCTTATTTTGCTTTTATACTCTATAATTTTGGTGTTTGATATGTAGTCAGGCGTTTCATTTAATGATACAATTGATGATGATTGAGTAGCTGTTCTATTATTTGATGTATTCATCTCTATATTGTTTGTCTTGTGCTGTTGATGATTACTTGCACTCGCTACATTATTTCTATTTGGTGTTGCATATTTCCCACCAACACTAAGTGACATACGAGGAGGTGCTCTAACATTACTCATCGATGATCCCCACTTGCCATATGTTTGTACATTCTTATTCTTATTATTCTTATTTAATGTATTGTGATTGTTTGGATGTGAATTCTCTCTTTCTATATTACTTTTGTTATTGTCGGATGCAGATAATTTAGAGTGAACATTATTATTATTTCGTTGTCGAAGTCCAAAGGTATCATTGATTGACGGTCGAGGTGATAAACCACCAACACCACCGCCGCCGCCGCTTCTACCAAAGAGATTACTACTCATATTGTTACACAGTAGAGGATATCTCGTTTTATATTGTTGATAGTCCACGCCCTTTGTTTTGTGTTACTGATAAATCCAAGATTTGAGATTTGTGATTTGTTAATTTGTTGATTGATAACTCAGGGATACCTTAGATAGAATGATAGGGGTAAAGCTTTACCCAAGGATTTACTTAAGGGGTAAACTTATTACACTTGTAATATTTCTCAAGGAAAAAATCCATTTTCATTCATATTTTTATCTCTTCGGTAAGTGACGATGGCGGCCTCATATTGCGGCGGCGACACTGATTATCTTGTGGTATATTATGTGCATATATAAACTTTATGATATTTGATTTTGGTGGTGTGCGACAGAAGATATCGGCACCTTTGTGTGGATACCAAACAATAGATATTTGCAGCTGCAATACATTGCGACTGTTGACTATCATAACTACTATTACTAACCAACCATATCCTCCATTCCATTCTTATCTCCCGATCTACAGGTGTATGGTTATATAAAACTGTTCATCCATAAACTTTGGTTAAATTGTTGACGAGTATTGAGCTCCAGCGTCCAAAGTTTCACAAAACAGTTTCTTACTACATATTTAAACAAAATAAAATCTCAAGATGCCTCTTTCCGCAGAACGCAAAGCCGAGTACTTCGAACACATGAAGGAACTCATGTCAACATATGCCAAATGTTTCGTTGTTGATATTGATAATGTTGGTTCTATGCAACTTCAACAGACACGTTTATCATTACGTGGTACCGCCGAGGTACTAATGGGTAAGAATACCATGATGCGTAAATGTATTCGTGAATTCATGGAGGAGAATCCCGATTCACCCATTGGTCAACTTGAGGATTGTTGTCGTGGTAATGTTGGTTTCGTCTTTACGAATGGTGATCTTGGTGATATTCGTGGCGTACTTGAGAGTAATGTCCGACCCGCACCTGCCAAGGTTGGTTCCGTTGCTCCCATTGATGTTATTGTACCCAAGGGACCTACCGGATGTGATCCAGGTCAGACTGCCTTCTTCCAAACATTACAAATCTCCACCAAGATTACTCGTGGTCAGATTGAAATGACCAATGATACACACTTGATCAATGCCGGTGATAAGGTCACTGCCTCCGAGGCTGCTTTACTTCAAAAGCTAAACATTGAACCTTTCACATATGGTATGGTCCTCAAGAAGGTATATGATTCTGGATCGTTGTTCGATGCCAAGGTATTGGATATTACCGATGATGTATTGGCTGCCAAGTTTATTTCGGCACTTAATACCATCTCGAAGTTGTCACTTGCACTTAATATGCCCACTGCCGCAAGTGTTACACACAGTGTTGCCAATGCCTTCAAGGCAATCTTGGCTGTTACTGTTGAACTTGATAACTACACCTTTGACAAGGCTGATATCTACAAGGCATACCTTGCTGATCCTTCCGCCTTTGCTGGCTCCGGTGGCGGAGGAGGAGGCGGCGGTGGGGATGATGCTGCCGCAGCTCCTGCTGAAGTTGAAGAGGAAGTCGAGGAAGCTCCACCTGCCGTTGATATGTTCGGTGGTGATGATGGTGGAGATTATTAAATGATATGATATGATCAAATGATATTCGCCTATCTCGTCGTTGTCTGTCACTTTACATTGCAGTAGGAACTAAATCTAAATCTTTAGATATAGTCTTACGATCTACTAACAATCGTAACTTATAGCCCTTATGAAGACACAGGTTGAATGTGTACCGATGATTCACAAGTAAAAGAGCTCATAAAGGAGCTTAACTTCCTTAGTGAACACCATGTATTGAGTTGTGTTTACACTATGACCCGAGGGTCATTCATTATAATTATGTGTTTGATATGTGACGATTCCAATTATGATTCACCCAAACTATTTTTCAACCAGAGCATAAGAATAGAAGTATGCGTGGCGGTAAATACTGCTTATTCTCGACCTCGATTGTCGAGAATGATAGAGCTTAGTTGTGACATCGGACAGACATGAGTCTTAGTTGCTTTTTTCGGGAGAAAAGAAGGGAAAAGAAGAAGGGAAGGAAGGAGGGAAAGAGGAAGGAAGAGAGGGGAGAAGATTCAATAACACCATAGAAACATGCCAATCATCTTAATTACTATGTTAACTTGTACTGTGTGCCCGAGGTGTTTCTCTTTGATACATACGAGCTCTGATTTTATAATCTGCAATTAGATACTAAATCCAAGGAGGAGTATAGGTACCACGTACTGTTGGTACCGAATTATTTCCAATATATACATATTGATAACAGTATTGCTGACTATTGTTCAATAATTTCCATTGTTTTGCACTGGCTTTTCATAACTACTAGCAGTCAGCTAGCTGCCGAGCCAGAGGGATCGTATTGTTGGTATCCTGCACAATGATCCACCATCCGTCAGTGCCACACTTTGATATGCACAAATATACAACCTAATCGGCAGCATACACCATTCAATCATAGAACATTAATCAACTACTTCTACTCTATTAAATGATGTAATAACGTAACTCTAACTGCTGGGGTTGAGGTATCAATATCGTATCCTCGATTCCACACCCAAGACATATCAAAATCATATCCTCAATACGTATCTATTCTTTAATCACGGAGCTACTTCATAACATGTATTATCCCCTTCTTTTGATATCTAATTTGATTGTTGTTTGTCGTATACTTCGTTGAGAGATGCAGGACTGCAATTTTGCAATTGTTATTTTTGTCTTTTCTTTGTTGTGTTGCAAAGTATGCTCCAGTTGTGAATCTCCTCTTCAATATACTACTATAATTCGATCTTGTTTATAATATAATACTAAACTCATCATACCTCACGCCTTCTATATGATGTGTATTGTTTTATTATCTAGTACATGCACCCATATTCATTAATATTATGCATCCAAATCGTATCTTATACCTCGCCACTAGTAAGCATCTCACCACTAGAATGATGTCATCAATAATTTAATATTGTAATGTATTAATGTAGACGATAGTATATTAATTTCCGAATGTTGAGTGTGATCTATATCCGCGGGTATGTAGTACGTGTGTTGTTATTCATATCAACGGGTACGTGTGTTGATATAAAGTTTAATCAAAATAAGGATTGATATGCGCCATTGGATGATTATAGACCGAAAATATAAGAATATAAGACACCGCCATAATGATAATAGGTATGGTATTGTTCGTTACGACGACAATTGCGTAGGTAGACGATAGTAGCAACGATTTACTCCTCAAACGATGCACCAACTTTGGAGTAATATTGTGATACAACTACGATAGATGGAATATACCACCCATCACCAGAATAACTACAATAAACACCTTAAAGGGAGGAAGGCA
>Ga0075437_12280_pt1 | contig 13062 bp, 11 predicted proteins | sample MintriMetagenome_FD_74266 | JGI IMG/M metagenome (GOLD analysis project Ga0075437, IMG submission 74266) | Marine eukaryotic communities from Monterey Bay, USA to study complex ecological interactions - Minidiscus trioculatus and... | ecosystem: Environmental > Aquatic > Marine > Unclassified...
TGGCTGTATGAATTGCTTGGCATATGTGATAATAACTTCGTCATCTACCTTACTTTCTCTCCAACGCCATAATGATAGAGAAGAGTAAACTTTGTATAAAGGACCGGGAAGTATCTCCCAACATTTGTTCATAACTGTATCTTTAACCCGTGTACTTTGATTCCATGCATGTACTATACTATCAAGATCACCCTCATCTGTTAGATATCCTGGATCAATTCTAATTTGATTCGATGATGTTAATGTAACAGTACCGTGTGATTTGGGATGTAGTATTGTGATTAGTAATGTTGATGTGTGATATGACATGAAATGTGTTATTGGTTTGATATACTTTACTGCCCATTGAAGGATTGTTAGTATGAGAGTGTAAATGATATGAAATGTGTATTGTTTGATATGAGTAATGATGTTCTTGTTGGTGGTATGTTGATAATCTCTTCTAAAGACTGATGAAATCATTAATGGTCCGGCGTGTTGAAGAACACATCCATCCATTAACACATATTGGGCATCATCATTCTTGGTATCGTTGAAGATTGTTTGTACTCCATTCAATGACTGGCAACAATCTACTTGAGATGTTGTAAGGAATGCTCGTGGTATAACTAAATGATCTTTCAACTTCTTACCAACTCCTGGTAGATTATGAAATGAGTAGTTGTTGTTATTGTTGTTGGCATGTATATCCAACTTTGTCAACTCGGACTCATCACCAATACCCGATCTCATTAACAATACCGGTGAATGTATCGCTCCTGCACATAGTATAATTTCTTTAGATGCTGATATGATGTACTTTTGATTGGATTGTTGATCTTTACATACAACACCAGTTATTTGCTTCTGTTGTTTAGTAACATTCTCATCCCATAATAATCGTTCTGCAATTGTATTTGTTTGTGCTGTTAGTATATCTTCTACATCTTGTTGCTGATCAATTAGAGGTTGAACAAGAGTATCAAAGTAGTTCACCCTCATACCATTATTTATAGTTGCAAGGCGTACAATCTCTTGCTGCTCTAAATAACAGCTACTACCAACATTATCACCCAAAACATTCATAAACTTATCACAAACTCTCCTATCCGTCACGCTGTCATTACTTCTCATCACACTAACTAAATGTTCACAAGCACTTTTGATAATCATACCATCTTGATATCTCTTTGGCCAACATTTAAAATCTTGTTCATAGTCTGGAAGCAGATGCGCGTTTCGCAATTTATGAAGATAAGAGAAGATGACAGAACATATTATGTTAGTATACACGCGAGTTGCAAAGGCAATGAAACAAAGGCAAATTAAAAAGAAATGAAGTAGCGAAATCGGCAAGACTTCAATATAAACCCATGAAATCATATGACAACAAAACAAACGGGGACTTTCTTGGCGACGATAACAAACATGCGTTAATGTTACTGCCTCCACCCAATCCACTGCCAATCGGTACGTCTAGAACTCGATTATTCAGTGCACTTTGTGGTGCGGATAAATTGGTATTTGTATAGAATGCAGTCTTTGGCCAATCTTTGGCATTAGTAGTTGATGTTTCATGAGAACCTGCTTCGATTACACAAATTGTTCTCTTTGTAGTTTGATATTTGGAGTTGATGTTGTGTTGCTCGTGTGATAGTAGGCCATGTAAAAGACCACATGCTGAGGGACCTGCACCGATAATCACGTAATCATATGATGAGTGTGGTACTTCATCCTCTTGATTCATCATATTGCAATTGCCGCCGCCAAAGTATTGCTTATTGCTTCATACTCTCATATTTCGAGAAAGGATACCACTGAGCGTATCCTATCATAACTCACTCAATATAATTACAACGATTACCAAACTACTTCTATTCGAAAGAGCGTTAAAAACTGATATACTGGATACACTGACGGTATATGAGGTGCTATATTGATGCCGTCGCGTTTTATTGCCCTACTGAATGCTTATTGGCTAAAATTAGGATACCAAAAAATCTTTAAGACATAAAGAACATCAATTTTGTACCTACATGAGGTACAATAGTAAAGTTGTGTTGACGACGGCGTCAATATACCACCACTATACCCAGTAAATCAGTTTTTAACGCTCTTTCGAATAAAAGTAATCTTGCAATAGTTGCAGTTATATTGAGTGATTTATGATAGGCAACGCTCAGCGGTATCCTTTTCTTTTAGAGTTTGTCAACCAGTACGCAGTGGCACATATCAATCTACTCTATACCATAGGTTTGTAGTACTTATAATCATATACTTACATAATATGTCTGAAGTAAAGAAGAAGGCCGATGATGAGCCCAGCATCATAATTCGGATAAAAGATCAAGGGGGTGGAGAATCAAAGTTCAGAATTAGACGATCTACTAAAATGGGTGTACTATTCAAGGCTTATGTACAGCTGAAGGGTGTGGAAGAGAGAGCACTATGTTTCATGATCCACGGGGAGAATATCAATCCTGACGCTACACCTATTGATTTAGGACTCGAGAATAATGATGCAATTGATGCATTGTTGAAACAACTTGGTATGATCTCAACATTTACTTCCTCCGATACATCAGATGCACTAATTCAGTATTTAATGTTAATAGATGAAGAAAGAGCAACAGTTCCAACTCCTACTCAACAATTAAGAGAGAAACAAACAGAAGCAGATGCTGATAATAATGAGACGTTCACATATATACAAAATCCCGATATTCTTCACCCATCACAAATGAATATACTTTGTGAACTGCTTAGTTTTGTTTGGGACAAGACATCCAATATTGGAAACAGTGAAAGAGTTGATATGCGATTGACTTTATCAGATGATCAATTAATTGCTGTGAGTAGGTTTGTGGTGATTGTGTGTGGTGTATGTATTGCTTTGTGTATTGTTATATATGGTCTAATGTATATACCTCTCCTTTGACAAATCAGATTCTCGCTTCTTTGGATGCCAGTTTGGATAATAAGTACAAGACTACATCTCTTAATGATAGGTTTAAAGAATTGTTTGATCAGGTACCTGGAGCACACACAGAAGATGGTCATAAGATTGCCCTTCGTATGACAAAAGGTCCAACAAACTCTTGCATTAACTTCCATTGCGATGGTATGTATGCTTCATCAACATCACAAATCCCACTCAACGCAGCATCAGAATATGACGGGGGTGCATTATGCTTCTTTATGAAAAATCATCTTCATATGGTACCTCGAGTTCCTGGATCATTAGTGCAACATCCACCCAATGTACTTCATGGGGTGTCAAGTGTGACGAGAGGAACAAGAAAGAGTCTATTCATTGTAGATGAGTCAAATGGTCTAGGAGCAGGCGGAGTGCTCGATCTTAGTATATTCTACCATCGTCATCACATCATTGCCTTTTTGGCACAACGTGAGAGAGAGAAGAGGCAACGGGAGGTAGAGCAAGGCGGGTCATTAGCTAACAAAAAGAGAAAAACGGGAGGATTAGGGATTGATACCTCGGTAGACATTAAGACGGAACTTACCGCGGCTTCAGTCAAGTCAGAGAAGAATGAAACAGAAGACGAAAATGATAAGAAAGTATCAGCTGGTGAGCAAGATGGTGATGCTGTAAAAACTGAGGCAGAGGAAATGAAGAAGGCCTCTCATTCAGTAAACGAGGAAGAGATTGCTATGTTGCGATCCAAAGTTAAGGCACTGGAAGAGATCATAACAACAAAAGATGAAGAGATTGCATCATTGAAGGAGTCCCTGAAAAATTCTAAACCAATTGATGTGATAGACTTGACAGATGAGACTACTTCATCTAAACTTCCCCAAACAGAGGATACTCCCAAGAGTGCACTTGCTATTCAGCATGAACAAAACCAGAAGATGGCACAAGTAAAAGAGGAGAAGATTGCAGCGGAGACAGCTTTAGAGGATGTGAGAGAGGATTTGGAAGATAACCAGGAAGATATGGGCCGTCAAGTACTATTTACAAACTTCCTACAAAGTAAGATTGATGAGCTTGCTGCATTGGCAGAAGCCGGGGGAGCTGACAGGGCTCGAGTAGCAGAGATAAAGGGTCGAAGCTATTCCAGTATGAGTTCTTGAATAAATGGTAAGAAGTGATGGTCGAGCTTATCATGTGATAGATAACAGAGTCCTAAAGTTTATCTTATAATATGTAGAATAATATACCAATGTATAGACTGATAGTCTATGCCTACTTCTGATTCAATAACCACTCATGGGGGAACATCTTTTGCATAGATAACTTTGGAACATTATAAATCTGTACCTTATCCTCGTCATCTTTGGCTGCATATGTGCCATTGAAAATGTTAGATTTGTAGGTACAAGTTATATTCTCTTTTGACCGACTCTTTCGAAACCCGTTGGCTGCTTTGGGCGTGTAATGATCAGTATACTTATCAACCTTAACTCGTGAGAAACAACGGCGGAGATCAAATACTACAATACAATCGAACAAAGGTTGATTTAATGCCTTGGCTTGACTCAGAATAGTCTCCGAGTTGTCAAGGAACAATTTGAGCTGGATTGATGTTATGTTCTTCTCAAGTTCTACCAACTTTGCACCAGCTCTTTCATTTTCTACGATTAGAGTAGGAACAACTGGCTGAACTGCACTACCTTGAAAGTGACCATCTTTGTCGTAGGTGAGTATTGGTTCAATCTCATTATTTGGTGTTGTGTTCGGTATTACTCTGCCCTGAAACTGTCCAGCAGTTGCATCAGTGTATGGCTTGCAGCAAGTAACACTATGACCATTCAACCAATCTTCCCTCTGACAAGCTATAGAACAGTACACCATGTGGCCACAACCCTTACATTGTTTCACTTCAGTCCTACTAAGTGACTTGTTGCATCGGCAGCAGTATGAACCAGTGTTTTCGAGGACAGATTCGACCATATCAAATAGTATCTTGACGTTGGTACTATTTGTGGCAATCTTTTTCAAACGATCCAGTTGATTCTGAATTTCATCCTTCTTGTGTCGTAATGCCTTTGCAGTCTTCTTATGTGATGATATCTCACAAATCACATTTAAACTGTACCAAATATTACTGTCGAGACTTTCACCGTCCTTCTCTCTGAGAAATGATTCATGCCACCCAAACCGCCTAATGAAGTTCAGACACATCTCAATCAGCCCTGCACGTATGGTAAAGGAAACACGAGCATCACTTTGAATATCCTCCTCACCCACTTCTCCACATATGATGAAAGTTGATAATTTAGCAGCAAATTCGGCACTTTCAAAATCAGAAACATGGTTTGTACCAAAATCGATAACTTCCGTGATAACATCCTTATCAACACAATCTGCGTCTCTGATTAGATGTTCAAGAATAGATGAGTTAGGTTCTCTGTGGCAGATACCTTTGTCTTTTAATAGACGGATGAAACCAGCCACAAATGATATGGTACAAGTAGGATCGTAATCTTTGGACGCAATTGATGATGCACCGATACTCCTCAGTCTTTTCATTCCGTCTTTGGTTGCGGTTAGCTCCCCACTTTCATCTTTACTGAAATTATCGTCAACCAATATTAGTTCTGTTGTGATATCTCCTCCCAATGTAATGATACTATTACCAACGTCCACGCCCAGCACCCTTATAATATCAGGCCTATGTATACTATTCCAGAAAGCCCATTGGACAATAGATGAAAGTAATCCCTCATACTTTAGAAGAGTGTTCACTACCTCCTCATCTGTACTTTTAATTGATTTACTGATCATATCTGACATGAGCCGAACGAATGGCATAATACTCTCCTTCCAATGTTTGTTGTTTTTGAAGAATAGACGCTCAGTATCATTGCACATACATCTAACTAATGGACCAATACTCTCCGCAATTAGTAAACTAGAACTCGGTTCTCGTAGCACTGCCTTACTCAAAATCTTAATCCATAACGATGGAGACTCCAATCGGTCTGCGGCATAAGTCAGCGTTACACGTAAACCAACATCTGCATCATTTACCACTGTACTGAAATTCTCATCCTCACACTTGTTGAGAAAATCAAGTACAACTGATAATACGCCACTATCTATAAATGAAAAGTTGTTTATGTTTTGTGTGGCCAATAGATTAGTTGCACCATCACTACCCAGTCGAATATTCTGTATGGCATATGCTATAGAATCTGGTTGGATAGTCATGCTGCCATCATCGTGTCTCTTGAAATCGATACAGCCATTTTTTGGACCAGGCTCGGGAACAGGCTCAAGTACACTTTCTTTCTTTGCAGCCTTACGCTGCTGTCCTCTCTTCTTTTTAGATGCTCCCATAATGTTTTGATACTTTTTAATATTTGCAATACAATAGTGTGCTGTGTATACTATACTACCAATACTATATGTCTCGATGAAAATTGATTACTTTCACCAGTTACGGTTGTTTATAGTTTGCTGCGATGATATATAAACATGCATAAAACATGAATAATGTGATGTCCTTTTGTCACACAGAGGTGCGCATGTAGAAATATGTAAATATATATAGCTATCGTTTAGTCCACAATAAACTGACAATTCAAAATTGCAAATCAATGATCATCATTGCATACAGAGATCGTTACTCGTAATAACTCTAGCATTTTGTATTGTTCAGGCAAGACCCTCCTATATCCCATAATTAATCCTTTTACTCTACTTGCCCCCCTCAGTTAGGTTTATCAAGCACATGCCGCCTCGCCATTTATTGCATACATACTACATACACTTTGCAGTTTTTGACAGTTGGGGTAGGTACGTAGAGACAGCTAAAAATGCCCGGACCTGCCTGAAAACTACTCAAATAAAAGTAGGAGGGGGGTTGCTAATCTTGTTGCTGTCATAGAATAGGTAAACAAGATGGTAAGTGTGTAAGGCCTCCTCTGTTGAATGTAGGCGTATTGAGCTCATCAAAACCGTATCAAACACCTCCAAACTTTACCAAACAACATTAAAATAGTACTAACAAGTACTCTCATCTACATAATTCAATAACAAAGAGAGATCGGTATTGGTATACTAATTTGCTTGCAATACCGTGAGCACTAGATATATTGATATATAATACGGCGGCCGTTACAATTTTTACTGTCTGTATATGCCGCTGCTGCCCGTCGATACCAAGGCGATGCACAGCACAAACAAATTAGGACTACAATAAAAGTATCAAAAATACTAAATAGAAGATAGATAGCTCCATCAAATTGCAACAGATTGCAAATATCGTGAGAACACTGTGGGTGTGTATTGGCATTGGTTTTAGAGTGGATTTGAATAGATATATACCGCTACCCGCCACTCCGTGACGTAAAGATTATAACAGTCTTTTTCATTTGCAAAAATTAGGAAAGAGAAGGAAACATCGTCAATTTGATACTAGTATATAACGATACACACATCTTTGACACACAGTAATAGTAAACAAACATAAATAGTATCTACGATATGGTGTCGTCATCTAAGAAGAAAAGAGGGAAGCAACGCAAGGCTGCTAAATCTCAATCAGAGGACATTAAACTGTCCATCATTCATGATTCAGATAAGCGTACCTTGATTGAGAAGACTCAACATGAGAAATGTGCCAAAGTAGTACAACGAGGTGATAATATTGCCACAAATGCAATAAGAGATCTAATGGGTACTGAACTGCACTGTCCAGGGGATGATCCTTTAATACAACAGATTCAAAGTTTCCAACGTAAATATGGTGCCCCACTAGCGACTCCAAATGATGATGGTACTTATACTTTTGTTAACATATCAATTGTACACAGTGGTATACTTACAACGGTGCTCAACTTTCTAAGGAGATGTGAAGATGAGACATTTCATCAAGTGATGAATAGTGTAGGCAAGGGTGATTTGGTTACACCTTCGACATGGATTGGAGTTCTTTCGAGGGCTGAAGACTGAAGAATTAGAACCGAGTTGCAGCTTACAAATTGCAAAGAATATCGGACCAATGGTTAGATGCATGTGTGCGGACACAAAACGTTTCTTCTTCAAGAGTAATAAGCACTGGAGGGAGGGCATTACTCAATTTGTGTTGCTAGTTTTAGGTATGATTGACAAATCAATCCAGACTACTGACAGGGAGGTAGCGAACGCTCTTCTACAACATGAAGGGCTACTTCCATCTATTGTTCAGTGGGGTTTCTGGAAAGATCACCGCCCTGATATTGTGAAGGCGCTGGGTGTAGAAGAATGTACATTCATTTCTGATTTTGGGATGCAACTTGTCCGTTTGTTAGTGGATGAAACGTGCCAGAGAAGGAACAATAAAACGCTAGAATTGGCAGCAGACTGTAGGATACTTATGCAGTCTATCAGTACGACACCTATTATCAGTAAAGAGTATGATCCTCACTGCATGATATCATACACTGCAGGGTACATGCAGCGTATGAAGACGGAGGGGTTGAAGATACCAAATGATATGATGCTTCTTCAAGTTCTTGTTACGGATATAGACTGTGTTGACAAGGGAATTATTACAGCTCTGATTGATTTGGGGTTGAACTGTGCAGATGAATTTGAGTATGCTGCAGCAAGTTCAGCATCTGGTTTTACCACTGCTGCACTCATAGCAAGTGTAACCAATCGCTCTCTCAAACAAAGCAATGATACCCGTGTTGCATTTGCTATCCGTTCTGGTTTGATTGAGATGTGCTTGAGTTTCATCAATCAATACGGAAGAAATGACTTCTTCGATGAGTGTAAACAATCATTTTCAGGTGTTTTGAAGAATATCTTCACCACTATACATAGTGTAGCATTACATCAGAAGACTGCAAAGGCAATCAGAAGTAGGAAGATTGAAATTCAAACGGCATTGGCCAAGATTGAAAGGAAGAGCAAAATAGAAAAGGCATTAGCTGGAATTACAAACGACATGAATGATGATGAACTCGACTGCAATCGGTTATTATTAGACATGGTCGAATCAATTCTAAACCTCAACGGTTCCTACTGCTGCCGATGCAACAAGTCGCTTAGTAAGACAGAAGTTAAGCAATGCAATGGATGCCGCCGTTTGACGTATTGCTCAGGTGCTTGTCAGAGGGATGATTGGTTGAGCGGTCATAAGCTAACCTGCAATAAGAATCCTACTATCGGTCAGTTCCAAGGCAGGGTTCTACCTCGGACTATGCCAGAGAACGAGAGAACTGCTACTAAGTTAGAGAATCTTGAGAAGAATCTGACAATGGTCCAGCTCAAACTGTTTCTCGAGAATACCGAGACAATCCTAAACCAAGCAATATCCTTGGACGTTGATTTGTGTGATTGTGTTGTAATGTTTGACCTACGTCAGTGCCCTCCTATTATCAAGACAGAGAAGTATTCTGAAAATGATTGGACGGGGAGTACAGAATTTGAAATGAGCAGATCGAAGGATAATATCACATGCATTTACTATTCTCAATTACTCCTTGGAGAATATGAACATGATGACCTCATTATGCAAAGACTGTTCCCACATGAGTGGCTAAAATCAAAGATAAGCTAGGCACTTCTCAACTAAATCTAATGTCACATAATTGAGGATATAAATACTGCTCTATCACTAAAATTTCTAACTTAATCACTCGACCTAGACATATCATCCACCCGAGCAGTAGCTAGATTGACTTAACACCGACCCTACAAATATCAATATCAGATCTAAGTACAGCGACGACAATCCAGACATTAAACCTCCTCTCTAACCGGAGCTCAAGTGCTCTTCACAAACCAAGGATACCATAGCACGCACTATCTTAAGACATAAAGAGGTATCTTTTTTGTTTTGGTTGTGATGTTGGCCTTCGCCTATGACATGCCACATATATAAAGAGAAGGCTCTCTAGAGAGATAGGGTTGGACGGCACCAATTACTACCATGTCTATAAGACGTCGTATATCAAAACGACACCATGGCGGTGGCGGCGGCGGTACATCCCACCGTCGACTATCAACATCTTACGCCACATCACATCGTCGTCTACTAGGCATTGACAGTAGTCATAGAAAATTAATTACACCGAGTATTAGTCATCGCTTTTCAATACATGATAGTTATAGAACATTGCCCCAACCACCCGCTGCATTGGAAGATTATGATGAACAGTATGGTATTGATGATATAGAAACATCAGAATATGATAATTTGTACACTATTGAAAGTTGTGACGGTGAGGAATCTTATCAATCAATTGAAGAAGGAGAAGGTGAAGTTGATGGCAATGATAACAAGCCATCAACAAAACAATCAACAATTGCAACAACAATAACATCACTACCGTCAATTATACTATTAGCTATATTGTCATTAATGATGAGTGTGCCGTTTGGTTCGGCATACTTTTTAGACTTTGTACCATTGAGTGCTGTGGATAGACAAGCGTTGGGGATGAGATTATGTTTATTGTCTGGTGCCATTTCTCGTGAGTATAATGTTTATATTGGTTGTGTAAATGTGTTGATATTTGTTGTTGTGTTTTTGCAGATATCACAGTGTTTGTGGCGTTTTGTATGCATACACATACATCTCTTGTTACATACCTATTGCAATCACATCTCATGTACACCTTCTCACTTCTCTTATCTAATTACATTAAAGAGGTATTCTATGGCTGCATGGGATTGAGTACATTAGATCCAATAGCATCAATTCAACTAGCACCATTAACACCCTTTTATCATCAATTCAGCAAGATTGCAAAGGCAGTGATCGATAGAGATGGAAATGATGAATCATATATACTACCAACTACTTTATATCTAATGTCATTAGCAACTGTCATATCAGGTGTTAGTTATTTTATAGTTGGAAAGTTGGGCTATGCAAAGGTGGCAAGCTTCTTCCCTCGATATGTAATGCTCGGCTTAGTCGGTGGATGTGGTTTCTTCTTCATGTGTTTAAGTATCTGTGTATCGGTCGGCCCCGGTCAATGCTCAGCTGATCTATCAGCTATACCACAAGCTTATGATATACGGTTTGTATTTACAATTCTATTTGTTATTGGCATTCGGATATTACGAGTTATTATACCCAAGACAAAGTTCATGTTATTGGATGCTGTTTACTTCCTTAGTGTACCGGTAGTATTCTATATCATCATGTATGTAATGGGGATATCATTTGAGAAGGGAGTTCAAAATGGCTACTTCTTTCAAGACCCTTCTTCCATTTTAGAGGATGTTCCTGATGTGGTAGTAGATGTTAATGATGACATTCAAGGGGTGTGGAATGGTTTCATCATCTCTCATATACGATACGATGCCGCAATACCAGCCCTGACGGCATTACTCTCATCGGCTTTACTAAGTATCATGCTGGTCGTACCCTTCCCTCCACTCATTTCGGTATATTTCAACACGGAGAGTACATTTGATATAGACAAGGAGTTTGTTGCTCATGGTTATGCCAATATGGTAATTGGAGCTGTACTGCCAGGTGGTTTATTTGTGAATGAAAGTCTTGCCAATACTATTCTATTCAAGAATGCTGGAGCTCAAGGCGGAAAGATATGCAATGGACTGCTTGCCCTTGGTGAACTGTTCCTGGGTATATATGGTGCATCTCTTGTTGGTGGCATCCCGAGATGTATGGTGAGTGCCATTTCGGATTCTCTTCGTATCTTATGTTCGTCCATTATGCTCACATCTTATGCACTTTTATTATGACTCTTTGCAACATCTCGTCTCTTTAGGCTGGTTCACTGATGCTTGATATGGGTATAGAATTGGTCAGTAGCGCCATTTCAGTAACAGGTTTTACATTCTTTGAATATGCAAGTGTATGGATTATCTTAACTGTTATGACCGTGTCAAGCTTAACGACTGGTCTGTTGGCTGGACTTGTCCTTGCCTTGTTCAATTACACACAACAGTCATTTGTTGTGGAATCTCCTCTCCGTCGTGTCCTTGATGTATCACGAATTCCTTCCACATGCTTGAGACTTGTTGAGGCACTGGAGATATTAGATAATGATCCTATCCATGGAAGAAAGTCGGTCGTATTATGCATACTTCAGGGTCACCTCTTCTACGGAAACGTCCCGAGGTTGAAAGAGGACATGTTACAATTCTTGAATGAGAAAGGGGGTACTTCTATGCTCATCATGGATCTTGATGGGGTTGTTGGTATAGATTCATCTGCTGCCGCATTGGTAGAAAAGCTCGTTCTATTATTAGAAAATGAGTACAACATCCAAACGGTGTTTGTAAGGAAGCCTAATGATAGCATAAGCTCCCAGCAGAGTGACGGAAAGAAGTTCTTCTCTAACGGTATCATATTAGAGAATTCGATAATTAGTGGGGAATACTACGACAACATCAATGATGCGTTGATATCATGTGAGGATGAGTTATTAGATCGACAAAATGTAGGCCTTGAAAGGCTTGAGAAGAAGTATACTGATACAGTCAACTACGAGGGGATTGATATTAACGAGAAGGATTTTGATTTAGAGCGAGACACTGTGTTGATGCTGTTCAGTAAGTAAAATGCCGGTCATGCTCCTCCTAAGAGTCACCGATTTCAGGGTCCAAATGATGCCGTTCTTGTTGACTTGTTTAATGTTTTAACAAGGGTATCATACTCAAAAGGTGAAGTACTATGGAAGCAAAGTGACATGCCAAAGCAGGCGGTGCTTGTTCTCAAAGGATGCTTTACGGCACAGCGAGACGAGTCTGAATATACAGATGAGGTTATTGAGGGTACTATCGTCGGCTTGCGTACTCTCTTGTTGGCTGAGCGTCACCGTGTATCTCTTAGATGTGAAAGTAATGCAGGACTTGCATATGCTTTGGATATGGAAGGGTATGAAAAGCTATGTAAGACAAATCCAGCCGCGGCGAGGGTGGTTGATATGTCAATGGCAAGAAACTTAAGCTTGAGATTGCAAAGTGTCACAAACAAGAGTGGATCAGACTTAATGTGGAAGATAGGATAGAAGTTTAGATAATAGGTATTAATCATATTTGATGTTACATTTATGTGCCTATCCCGTTCTGTTATTCCTATTTGATAGCCACTCATGGGGAAACAATCTTTGTAATTCAAGCAGTGGAGTGTCACTATCCTCGTCCAATTC
>Ga0075437_12041_pt1 | contig 13056 bp, 12 predicted proteins | sample MintriMetagenome_FD_74266 | JGI IMG/M metagenome (GOLD analysis project Ga0075437, IMG submission 74266) | Marine eukaryotic communities from Monterey Bay, USA to study complex ecological interactions - Minidiscus trioculatus and... | ecosystem: Environmental > Aquatic > Marine > Unclassified...
GAGATTTGTGTGTAGCTACCGTGTTTTAAGGTGTAAGATACCTACCTCCTATTTTAGAATATTTTAGGAAAAGGTGTTGAGATGACACCCAAATGGATACCGGGTGCGCGTAGGAACTAGTAATTTACACCCAAATCTGCGGTAACTAAGTATATGGTAATCACATGTACTCTCATAATACGGTATCCTTAGTGTTCTTGATTTTAGGTGGTTGACGGTTGATGATATGTAATTACTATTCATTATTCAATGGTCGTCCTACCTCGTCATGCACGCCGCCGTGGTGGCGGTAATAATAACAGTCATCACTCCTATAATCTTCGTCGTGATAGTGAAGCATATCACGGGCATCCAAATTATAATGCACCTCCACAGCCCCTACGTTTTGGTCAACAATCATTATTATTAATATTATTTGGTATTGGCCTTGGATATATAATAACTACATATATGAGCGGCGTTTCTCCAAATAGTATATCTGCTAATTCTTTAGATGCAATTGTGAAGAATTTAGAGGAGCAACGTGCTAGTAGTGGTGATGGTATGTTCAACACTAAATCTAATCAGCCCCAACAACAGCAACAACAACAACAACAACACCTTAGTCCTTTAAATATGATGAATAATCAAAGAGAGGCAGCTGCATTACTACGAGGAGATAGCGCCTCTTCCAATCATGCAATGTACAATCACCGACGAACTAGTGCAAAGTCAGCTGAGGAGGAAGAGGAAGAAGAAGCAGCCGGTGGCGATGAATCTGAGACCGAGAAGGTACATAAAACCAATTATATCTCCGAGGTTGAAACTAATATTAAGAATGATATGGAAGATGAAGAAGATTCGTCAGAGGTTGAACAACAATCATCTGTTGCAGTTGAGCAACAATCTGATGCAGCTGTTAATAAGCAACATCATCATCAGACATTTGCAGAGCAGGAGATTGTCGAAGACTTATCCGATGCTCAACAAAGATTTATTGAAACGCAGAAATTAATAGCATCACAATCTATTCCAACACCCACTAATCCACATGTGATGAAAACACCCAATCTCCCAGACTCTAAGCGAAAGAAGATATTAATCACAGGTGGTGCCGGCTTCGTTGGTTCACACTTAACTGATAAGCTAATGATGGAAGGGCATGAAGTGATTGTTATGGATAACTTCTTCACTGGACAACGCAAGAATGTGGCTCATTGGATGCATCACCCTCGTTTCTCTTTAATAGTACATGATGTTACAGAGCCCATTATGCTAGAGGTAGATGAGATTTACCATTTGGCTTGTCCGGCTAGTCCTCCACATTATCAGTACAACCCCGTTAAGACTATCAAGGTGAGTTGTATATTATATCTTGTGTATATACATATTATATATCAATACTCGTGTACATATTCTATTCATACCGATTCATATAACTCCCAAATATATGTATATATTGCAACAACAATAATTAGACATCAACAATGGGTACTATTAACATGTTAGGTTTGGCTAAGAGAGTGAAAGCTAAAATGCTTCTAACTTCTACAAGTGAAATCTACGGTGACCCTCAGGTACATCCACAACCGGAAAGTTATTGGGGAAATGTCAACACCATTGGGCCTCGAGCATGTTACGATGAGGGCAAGAGAGTGGCCGAGACAATGATGTATTCGTATAAGAATCAAAACGATGTAGATGTGAGAGTTGCTCGTATCTTCAATACCTTTGGACCGCGGATGCACCCGAACGATGGAAGAGTTGTTTCTAATTTCATCATCCAATCTCTTCAAGACAAACCCTTGACAATCTACGGCGACGGATCTCAAACAAGATCTTTTCAGTATGTTTCAGACTTAGTAGATGGGTTACATGCATTAATGAATGGAGGGTACGATATGCCTGTCAACCTGGGAAATCCAGATGAATTTACAGTAAAGGCTTTTGCAGAATACATTAAAGATATGACCGAGAGTAGTTCGGAGATATCATTCTTACCCGCCACTAAGGATGATCCAACTCAAAGAAAACCGGATATCAGTACAGCAAAGCGTGAGTTGGGATGGGAGCCTAGGGTATCGGTTAAAGAAGGACTTATGAAGACTATATCCTACTTTAGTAGAGTATTAGATGAAGCAGGAGAAATCGTCCCAACAGGACAAGAGGCTTCAAGACCGAAGCCAAAGATCCAAGAACAAATAGTAGAGGAGACTGAAGTTCATCCTTGAGTTTGAGTAGGTAGTAAGTAGCAAATATGAGTATGTAGTAATAATAAAAATAAAACCAAACTATGTAAAGTTGATGATTTATAACGTGCGTTTATTAGAAGAATCAATCTCATATCCAAAGTATTACCTAGTAGGTTGCATTTAGCCATCTTTGCCCCTGGGCTTACCAAGTTACTACATACGTGTATGGAAAAAGCTGCTCGAATCTTTTACACATCGATCTTTTCCCTCCGTCATCATCTACTATTATCGCCTTCCTCATACTAGTGCTCATAATTTAAGCACCGACTACTCGGCTTCATATAATACTTCCCCAATATAATATATCTATCATGACGGCGTCTTTTGAACCATGCAGGGTAAGTGAAGAACTTTTGTGTGCATATCTAATGAACAAAAACATATCGCTCGACAAATCTTATATCTTTGTGAAAGATATGATAATATTAGTCAAGGGCAGTAGCAATACAACATGAAATTGCAATCGATATACATATGTATGTCAAATACAACAACAAATTATCTCACATAACTCTCCTCTAACTAACTCTACACAGGCTAAAATGGAAAAGGAGGGCATTGCCAAATCTGCAATCTCTGCCTTTGAATCAACATTCAATTCACTCGTTTCTGGTAATACTGGCATCTTACCTGAATCTACAATCTCTCCTGTACCAGAATTGGTACATACCGATACATTAGAAGTGTCTCCCGATGCATCATTACTATCTGAAACTGTCGTATTAAAGTTAAATGGTGGATTAGGAACTGGTATGGGTCTCGATAAGGCCAAATCATTATTAGAAGTTAAGAATGGTGATACATTCTTAGATTTAACCGCCAAGCAAGTTATGAGTATGCGTAAGGAATTTGGTCAGAATGTTAAGTTCATGTTGATGAATAGTTTTTCAACAAGTGACGATACATTGGATTTCTTTAATACAAAGTATCCCGACTTGGCCAAGGAGGAGGGCTTGGAAATGTTACAGAATAAGGTTCCTAAGATTGATGCTACTACATTTGAGGTAAGTCTATTCTATGTTATTATGACACATACCACCATCTGGTACTTGTGTGTGTTCAATATGTATGACTCTACTCTGTTTTGCTCACATTATATGTACATTCATATCATATCAATAATAATATAGCCTGCTGTATGCGAATCTGACCCAAGCAATGAATGGTGTCCACCAGGTCATGGCGATTTGTATGCCGCCCTTGTTGGTTCTGGACGTCTTTCGGCTCTTCTCAAGGGAGGGTACAAATACATGTTCGTTTCCAACTCAGACAACTTGGGTGCAACACTTGACTTGAAAATCTTAACACACTTTGCAAAGACTGATGCTTCCTTCATGATGGAGTGTTGTGAACGTACTGAGAATGACAAGAAGGGAGGACATCTTGCCATTCGTAACTCAGACAAGCATTTGGTATTACGCGAGTCTGCCATGTGTGCTGATGAAGATGAGGCTGCCTTCCAGGATATTACCAAGCATCGTTTCTTCAATACTAACAACTTATGGATCCGTCTTGATAAGTTACAAGAGATTGTTGATAAGTTTGGTGGCTTCATTCCCCTTCCCATGATCAAGAATAGCAAGACTGTCGATCCCAAGAATGATTCATCCCAAAAGGTTACACAGCTTGAGACTGCCATGGGTGCTGCTATTGAATGCTTCGATGGTGCAAGTGCTGTAATTGTCCCACGTACACGCTTTGCACCCGTTAAGAAGTGTAACGATCTTCTCCTCCTTCGTAGTGATGCCTACATTATCACTGATGATTTCCGTCCTGTTCTTAACCCTGCATGTGGAGGTGTTGCACCCATTATTGCTCTCGATTCCAAGAAGTTTAAGTTGGTTGGAGCTCTTGAGGATGCTACGAAAGATGGTGTTCCGTCTCTTGTCGGCTGTAAGCGTCTTACTGTGAAGGGTAAGATTTACATGGGCAAGGATACCAAGTTCGTTGGTACCGTAAGTATTACCAACACAAGTGATGAGCCCAAGGGAGTGTCTGGTGTGATTGAGGATGAGGAATTGGATATTAGCAACAATCCCGGTCTTGGTCCATTGAAGGTAAGCTAAGTATTTTGTCATCACAATAGTCATGTGTTTCCATCTATCTATATCTTGCAACTAACAACTCATCATGATATGCGCCTGCTTTTATAGCCAAGTGTGACAAAGACTTCACCCATCGATGGACAGAAGCCAGGAACCTCTGGACTTCGTAAGAAGACAAAGGAATTCATGTCCGAGAATTACTTAAGCAACTTTGTCCAATCAGTATTCGACGCTGTGATTGACGGAGGAACTGATGTATCTAAGGGAGTTCTAATGATTGGAGGAGATGGTCGTTACTTCAATGACAAGGCGATCCAAATCATCATTAAGATGGGTGTTGCCAATGGAGTTAAGAAATTCTGGATTGGACAAGATGGTCTACTCTCCACTCCTGCTGTTTCGGCAACAGTTCGCGAGAGATCTGGTTCTGATGGCGAAAAATCTTTTGGTGCATTCATTCTCACTGCATCACACAACCCCGGTGGACCTGACGAAGATTTCGGTATCAAATACAACACTCAGAATGGTGGCCCAGCACCTGAGTACCTAATGCAAGCTACTTTTGCCAATACCAAATCCATCAAGAGTTACAAGATTTGCCCAGACTTTCCTGAGATTGACATTGCCAAGATTGGATCTACCACAGTTGCATCTGAAGATGGCATCAGTTCAGTCACCGCTGAGGTCATTCCATCCGCTGAGAATCATGTTGCACTCTTGAAGACAATCTTTGACTTTGATGCTATTAAGGCCTTACTCAACCGTGATGACTTCACCATGATCTATGACTCAATGCACGGTGTGAACGGCCCTTACTCCAAGGCGGTATTTGTTGATGAACTCGGTCAACCAGAGTCAGTTCTCATGAACCACATCCCCAAGGACGACTTTGGTGGTGGACATGCTGATCCTAATTTAACTTATGCCAAGGAGCTTGTTGCAATCATGGGCTTGGACAGGAAGGGTGCCAAGATTGATGTTGCTGGTCCCATCCCCTCCTTTGGTGCTGCCGCCGATGGTGATGGAGATCGTAACATGATCCTTGGAACACAATTCTTCGTCACTCCATCCGATTCTCTTGCAGTCCTCGTTGCTAATGCCAACAGCATCCCATTCTTCAGCTCTCGAGGAGGCCTCAAGGCTGTTGCCAGGTCTATGCCTACCAGTGGTGCCGTCGATCTTGTTGCCAAGGACTTGAACCTTGACTTCTTCGAAACACCTACTGGCTGGAAGTTCTTCGGTAATCTCATGGACTCCGCATGCGTCTTCAAGGGTAAGGATTACACCCCCTTCATCTGTGGTGAGGAGAGTTTCGGAACTGGTTCCGACCACGTCCGAGAGAAGGATGGTATCTGGGCAGTACTGGCATGGTTAAATGTCTTGGCTGCTAACAACCCCGATGCATCCAAGCCTCTTGTGACTGTTGAAGATATTGTAAAGAAGCACTGGTCAAAGTATGGACGTAACTACTACTGCCGATGGGATTTCGAGGGCGTAGACAAGGCCAAGGCTACTGCCATGATGGACAAGATGCGTTCTGATACTGCCTCCAACACCGGCCGTACTGTTGGAAGTTACACCATCGCCACCGCTGATGACTTCAAGTACACTGATCCCGTAGACGGCTCTGTGGCACAGAAGCAGGGAATCCGTTTCCTCATGTCTGATGGATCAAGAATTATCTTCCGCCTCTCGGGCACTGCCGGTTCGGGAGCTACCGTTCGTATGTACATTGAACAATACGAATCCGAGAAACTTGATCAAACTGTATCTTCTGCTTTGGAAGAACTTACCAAGATTGCTCTTGATCTATGCGATATCAAGACCTTCTGTGGAACTGAAACACCCACTGTCATTACATAAATGAGGTATGTTATTACTTGGTGATTGTCTGTATCCTATAGATTTAATGCAGGCCATCTCCAAGAACACCTCTAGCTATTCGCATCTTACCTGTAGAGTCGTACATTTTGTTAGTTGTTAAAGTAAGTAATCAATCCATTTAGGACATCAAGTTTCGTATGACTGTGTGATTTAGAGAACGTTGATTATATTCCTCATTAAAAGATTGAGTATGACAGTAAGCTTGATTCTATACGATATATTTACAGACAACTGTCTTCACTACATAGCTCACTTGAGACATAATAATTCAACACCCTAAACATATTTTAGACCATAGCTGTCCTGTGATCATCCTTATGCATCTCCTTCAATAGATCAAACTCATAACTTTGCTCCGCTACAGTGTCTTGACATTCTTCTCTTGGATCGTCAATATCACAGTCTTCAACGGGACACTGTATTGATTTCAACCTGGCTTCATCAATTGTCTTATCAAAATCGACCAACTTTAGAAGAGGAACTCTGGTGGTCGTTTTCGCAAGCTCCATGTCTATATCGCCACTTCTCCAGTTCTCTCTCAACTGCTTCATGAGTTGTCTGGCTAACGTTTTAGTGTATGAATCTGGTAATGCTGATTTAAGGTCGGCAACTCCCTTTGAAGTACAAATAGAAGAATGTGTGTTGGTTGAGTGAACATTGCTCATTAAAAGAAGAATAATCACGAATGTGAAGATACATGTACCTCACCTTTAACCCACATGCGATTTCATACTCGGCATCCTCAATCATCTCCGTGGCAATCTTAGATGCTATGAATGTACTCTCAAGCTTGCCGTCTAAGCACGCTGCCAACGCGGTATTGTAAGTGTGAAAGTTTGGTTTGACGTCACGCACTCTCATCCGTTCAAGCCATGTGCTAGCCATTGCGGGGTTCTTCATCCCCTCCTTTGCACATGCACCAACAGCTGTTGTGTACGAAACAACATTTGGCTCAAGACCTTCCTTAAGCATACCGATGAGGATAGCCTCACAGCCCATTGTATTACCCAACTTGGCTAATCGCTTGAGGGCGATGTTAAACGTGACAATATTGCCCTCTGATTCAAGTGTATCTCTCATTACATCAAGGACCTTAACTGTAAGTTCCTCCTCGCCACATACCTCACAAGTGTTAACAACTGTGTTGAATGCAGAAACTGGAGGCTTCTCGGCCTTGCCTTCTCCAGCCAATGTTATCCAATCTAGCAAAATTGCCGTAGCCTTACGACTCTTCTCATTCTTACAACAAGTTGCCAACACTCGCCTCCAAACACTCGTAGCTGGTGAAAGACTACGCTTTGGCATTAACTCCAATAACTTCACAGCCAACTTCCAATTGTTATCATCGCATGCCTTACCAATCGCACGCTTGTGGATAAGAGTTGATGCACGCTGGGCAGCTGATGATGATGATGCGACAAGATCATCACCAGTATCGGGAGCACATCCCTCAGCCTTTGATGCAGCTGTCAATAGACGTAAGCCCAATGCCAAGTTATCCATCTTCTCAGCAGCAATAACACCACTAGCTAACAATTCACGACCAGTCTCAACTGCGGCGATGTTGTCAAGTTCATACCCAGCCGCCTTGGCATATGTAAGTACCTGTAATACATCCTCGGCATGTCCATCCCATTGTGCTGCCGCCTTGGCAACATCGGCAAACGTATCCAATGCAGGAGTGAACAACTTCTCAACAACCATAGAGCGCAATACAAGTTCAGCCTCCTCAACGGCACCATCCTTTGCCAATGCCGAAACGAGCTTACTATAACTAGCATCAGTCAATATACTTTCACTACCCTCCTCCTGTGTCGATTCAATAGCAGCTACCATTGCCAATGCGGTATCAATACCACCACAATTATCATGCGTCCCACCTGGTCCAGGACCGATACTTGATACTACACAAATATTAGCAAGCTCCTGTGGTATCTCATAGTTAAATGTTGCCATATCCTCAATAATCTTCCGTGCAGGTTCCGATGCACGTGCACCATTCAACCGATTGGCGGCACATGCCTCTAGTACGGCCAAGTATGCATCACGGGGTACTGGACGTTCCGATGTTGAATAATTCTTCTGTAACTTCTTAAGCTTGCGTGATGCTGCCTTCCAATGTCCTATGGATGACTTTTGCATAACTTCGGAAAGGACTGATTTGAAATCAAAGTCTGGATCGGATTCATCACAGAATGTAACTCCCTCGGTGGAACAGATTTCCTATTTATTAGATGGATGAGATCAGATTTGATTTGGAGAGAGTGAAGTAGATAGAGCATATTATGAGCATACGAGAGTCTATTCGGTATGTAGGAAACAAAAGCCCCGCACTCGAAACACACACAAAGCACAGACATATAATATCCTCACCTCAATCTCCTCAGCAGTAGCCTTGGGGACATCCACAACAATATCATTCGTCTCTCTACTTAGATTATAATAATCTAATAATCGTCCCCTTAATGTACTTGTTGTGCCGACGGCAATTAAATCTAATGTTTTACATTGCTTTTGTAATGCACGGTATGCTAATTTGTTAATGTCTGCATATGTCATTGATGAATCACCATTGGTATGATGTGATTCATCAGCTGCATTTGTATTAGTAGTAGTGGGAGTTGATGATACCTTGTATAAATCTTCTAGTTCCTCAGTCTTAGTTGCTTGTATATTATTAATATTGGATACTGTACTTCTTTTTGTTGCTGTTGTTGCAATGCTGGATAATTGGAAAGCACTAACTGAGCTACTCAATGTGGCGAATGCCAGTATCCATGCATTTGATAGACGCATTATTATAGACTGTAGTATATTGTATTGTATAGTTTAGTCGTAAAGCTTTTGTCAAAGATCTCTTCTTGGTCCACTGACGAGCGACGAGAGTGAGGAACACACTAAATTTTATTCCTTCGATAAACAACTCCGACTTGCAATGGATCTAATAATCGCTATCTCTAAAGACTTAACACAAACTCAGTGTAGTAGTCAGGTTTTTTAAAAGTGTTCCAGATAACAATGATGATACGAAGAGGAGGAAGCGAAGAGAGGAGTGTGGCTTGCGTGGCAAAAGTTGTGAGTTGTTAGTCTAGTTGTTCTCACTCACACAAGCGAGCCCACGAATACGACAAACAAAAAGGGTACTTTGCTCACGAACGAAAGGATACCAAAATAGGTATCCTATGAAGGGCCGGACGCCCCATGTACTTAGCTTCTTGAGAGTTGGTGTATATTGTAGTAGAGTGTAGGGCAATGAAGGGCCGTTATCTCTAGTACTGATGCTGATAATCATTGACACTTTGTGAAATAAGGAGTGGTGGTCGGTTGTTATCAATCTGTAATTATTACCACACAACTTTAACAAAATATAAAAACAAATCTCTCTCTTTCTCTCTTGCACCAGCCAACATCAGTGTACGATACCAAACATATAAATATAAATAAACAATGTTCAGTTTAGCATCGGGTATATACCAATCATACTTTGCACCACCAAAGTTATCAATATTAATAATTGGATTAGACGGTTCGGGAAAAACATCACTATTGGAACGTATTAAGGTTACAAATATTAATACTAGGCTGGTTGTTACTACCAACAACTCTACTGCCCCTTCATCGAGTAGTATCATATCTCCAACTTTATATTATGGCAAGGATTGTGCAGTTGCTGGCATTATAGATTCTTCTACAGGAGATGATAATAATACAAAGAGACAGCAGCAAGGAGGGAAACCAGCCCGACTACCACCACCATTGCCTCCTAAGCTGGCAATGAACAGTCATCAAATGGTTGAACAAATGTTGGAAGATGGATTTTCAAGTGCTTCAAGTACATCTACTGTTACTAAGAGAGAGGAGCTTATTAATAGTGTACCGTTTCCGCCACTTACGAATCATCCGCCATCTGACAATAATAATAATGAAGTGAGTTCTCAAACCAAAGAGAAAAAGAATGACAGGAACAAACCATCACCATTACCACCAAGACACGATTCTATATCATCAGGTGGTAGTACTACAACAACACCAATCAAAAAGCCAACTAAAGTAGCATCTAGTCCAGCAGCAGTTAAGAAGAATAGTTTTATTGAATTATTACGTTGTCCATCACCAAAGAAGTATTCAGATGCTGCAGATGAAGATGATGAATATCAAGATTTAGTTGATACAACAACAACAATATCAAATAATAGTAGTAACAACGGCAATACTACAACAACACCATGGAGTATAGAATATTTACAAGATTATTACATCAATTATCAACCACAACAAGAATTTGATAATACTATAAAAGCTGGATCAAGAGGGAGTAATCAAAAAGGAATGAAGAAGATGTTTCCAATTGATAAGATACGACCAACGTTGGGGCAGAATTTGGCAAAGTTGGATTTATGTGGATGTAAATGTTCGTTATTTGATTTAAGTGGTGCTGTAAGTATTAGTATCTACCTGATATCCAGGTCATTTTTATTGTGTGTATCTTTGTATCATGCTAGAAACTCTTGCGTGATGGAGCACTCGCACTCAACTCTCCGTATCACTCTCATAATCACACATATATGTACAGGAAAAGATGAGACCACTCTGGGAAAGATATTATCGTGACACAGATGCCATAATATATGTCGTCAATGCCGCTGAAACATCAATATCCAAATTACATCAATCACGACGTAACTTTGAACAAATGTGTAATAATGATGCATTGCAACGACGTGTACGATGTGGATTGCCTATACTAATATTTGCAAATCAATTAGATGTTGCTTATATGGAGTATGAAGATAGTATAAACAAGGCAAATAGCAATAGCAGTCAAGAAAAGAATGGACAGAGAGGTATAAGTTGGAATGCTGACGAGGAAGATGACTTTGTTGGTGGAGGAACGACCAACAGCAAGCTGCCTGATGCAAAAACAAGTAATGATGATAATGACAACGATGAAGAGAGTAGTATATCAAAGCGAGTAATTGACTTTCACGACTTGGCTACATTATTTGGATTTCCACAACATTCAATCTCTTCAATAAGTGACGAGGTTGGTGGTCAAAGTATACCAGTTGCTCATCAGGGGAATATATTCCTATTCGGAGGATCTGCCAAGACAGGTGAAGGTGTTAGGGCATCGATGGAGTTCTTAACCATGGCTGCAAAGGATTATCATTTGGGAATAGAAGCACGAAAATGATGAGCATCTCTTCCAATCGATTTTTATATCTGTTGAGATAGTTCTTCAATGTACCAATTAGGAGGTAGGAGTTGTGGAGTTAGTGATATGAGGTAGGTGGTTGAAAGTGAAACTAAGTTAAAGTTCCCAAGAACCAGTGTTCTCCCGTCCTCATAGAGTTGCCAACGTTTATGGCTTTGTATGCGGCTACTAGAGATTATGGTCAAGCTAAATAATCATAAGTAGCTCAACTGGCATCTTCATAAAAGTAACCTTAACTTAATGCTTCTCCAAAAGAAAAGCAGCATAAATAAGTCAATACTTTAACGGTCATTGATTGTCACATCAACCTCCACACCAGGCTCAATACTGATACTAGTAATCTGCTTAACAACATCACTAGGGGCATGTAAATCAATCAAACGCTTATGAATACGCATCTCGAAGCAATCCCAAGTATTGGTACCCTCACCACTTGGTGCCTTACGGGTAGTAACACGAAGTTTCTTAGTGGGGAGACGAACTGGACCGGAAACGGCAAGCTTCTTGTCCACGGCACCCTTCTTTAAGTCAGCACAGACCTTTTCGAGATTCTTAACATTACGAGAAGTTAAAGTAATACGGATACGGTGAACTTGGGCACCAGACTCTTCAAGTCCGGCTTCCTTCTTTCCTGGAGGTACATAGGATGACATTGTGGTAAGATTATTTATGTATACTTTTAATATATATTCACTCCCGACTGTAATATTACATCATGTAATAGAGATAAGATAATGTTGTGAGTTAAGTATAAAGTATTTTTTGCAATAAAAAAAACATATCGTCCCAACCCAAACGTTAACAGGGGTATATATAGTATCACAGCACATTCAAACTACAATTCTAAAGGACATTGTTGCCACTACAACTAGCCAACATATTACTAACCTGAGGCTAAGTGAGAAGTGAGAAGAGGAGGTGAATGGCGAAGTGCAAAGAGGGAGAGGAAGCCCCTGGGCTGCCCCTGAGTAATGAGGTAAAAATATTGAGCTCTTTTTTTTATTGAACACTTGGGTATCGGCGCCGCATCGTTTTACGATATCAATCATCATTACATTTCTCAAATCAACATTACTAAAACACAATGCATAACTAGTATCATATACACCCATACCAAATACATTTACATTAACCATGCCATCTAAATCATCGAAAAAAGGGAAAACACAAGAATCATCAACAACTTTGTCGTCATGGTGGTGGTATATCATTGCAATACTACCAATACCAATACTATTTCTATCATCAAATCTCTTACGTCATACGATTCCAGAACCAGATGCCAATCATGGTAGTGGATCAATGTTTGATTTGATTGCCACACGGTATGATTTCATTAATAGAGCATTGGCATTAAATCTTGATATGTCATGGAGACATCGATTGGTAGAAGAGATTGTTGGTGTAAATGGACAGATATTTCAACAAAGTAATGATGTACGATTATTAGATTTAGCAACTGGTACTGCAGATGTGGCTATATTGTTAGGACAGGCTGCTGCTAGATATAACTATCCTCCCTCTTCAAAGTCATCATCATCGACAACAGACGACAACGATACATCTTCTACTACTACAACAACAGTTTTGGGATTAGATCCATCACAGAATATGCTCAATGTTGGTAAAACAAAAGTACAAAGTAAACAGTTGACTAACATCGTTAGATTAGATCTGGGCG
>Ga0075437_13798_pt1 | contig 13045 bp, 6 predicted proteins | sample MintriMetagenome_FD_74266 | JGI IMG/M metagenome (GOLD analysis project Ga0075437, IMG submission 74266) | Marine eukaryotic communities from Monterey Bay, USA to study complex ecological interactions - Minidiscus trioculatus and... | ecosystem: Environmental > Aquatic > Marine > Unclassified...
CTTTATCTTGTGCGTATTTTGCTTCCAATATTCTTCATACTTCTCCTCCACATTACAAAGATGAGCAACTCCTTATTATGGGAGACTTGGTTTAACTGGCAAAGTTCTCCTCCTCTGTCTATTTTAGATCAAATCAACAATTTGCTTGATAGTCAAAGGCGTTTCCAATCGATGCTGAAAGATAATGATGTCTTTTATTCAAGATCTGATCTTAGAATGTTTATCGATAAATGTAGAAGGGATGCCAGGTCCAATTTGCTCACAGCCTTTAGTGACATTGACGAGACAACCGGGGGTCAAGATTACATCCTTCATGCAGCTGCCAAGCTGAAGGTCTCTCCTCTCAATGCCGAACAATTAATCAAAGACTACCCTGAACTAGTGGAACATAAATATCCCGGAGATATCCCGAATGGATCTCTGCCTCTACATTTGGCAGCCGCCGCCGTGGGTAGTGATGGTCACGTCGATCGAGTCAAGGTGTTTCTCAATTCATATCCAGATGCAATCAAGCTTGTTAATGAACACCAATTACTACCGATGCAAATTGCTCTTATTCACGGAGCAGATTATGATGTAATGAAGTTATTGATTGATGCATATCAGCCAGCTTTAGAGTTTCCATTCCTTCCTTCATCTAATAACATCCCTACAGAGTTTTTACCCATGATTGGTATGCTGCCATTCCATATTGCTTGTTGTCGAAATTATTCATTGGAAGTCATCTTCAAATTACTTGTTGAGAGTCCTGATACTTTGAGAAGTACAAACTGCTCTGATGAGTTGACGGCATCACTTGAAAAGCTAACCATGTGAAGGAAGGAGGGATAGGAAGTAACCCCTCCCCAGTATATGTTAACGTGCTTTTTTAGATCTTACAGTGTACAATAAACTAATCTACCCCCAACAATCCCCAACTTCAATACTTCATGGCTTTTTAATACGACATATGCGCTTTGACACTTGCTGGATCAACTTCTCCACCCTTGAATCTCTCGACATCAACCTTGGCAGGGACTGGTGCCTCCCATAAACTAGTCTTACCCAAAGGTCCCTCACAACTAACTTGTCCATTCATTGGTAAACTACCCCATTTACCCATGGCTGGTGGATTACCTGCCTTACATGCCTCCAACAATTCAATAGTTGTCTTGGGTGTTAAGCACTCATAATAGTCATCATTTAATTGTACCATGGGTGCATTAGCACAAGCTCCCAAACACTCCACTTCCAACAATGTAAATAATCCATCCTTGGTAGTTTGACCATTCTTAATACCCAAATGCTTTTCAATTGTTTTCTTAATATCTTCACTACCGCATATCATACAAGGTGTAGTACCACATAGTTGGATAAAGTATTTACCAACCTTGGTACGGTTAAACATTGTATAGAATGATGCTACCTCATATACACGTGATGGTGCTGCCTCGACAATACTAGCCACCTTGTCCATGGCAGCTACTGGTAACCACCCGCCATGTTGACGTTGTGCTAAATCAAGTAAGGGAATAATACCCGACTGTTTGTAATTTGCTGGATATTTTGATAAGATTTTATTGACGCGTTTATAATTCTCTTCGGTAAAATCAAAGTATGTTTCTGGGGTATTATCGGGTGTATTAATGTGCTGTTATTGTTGTTATATTTCAAATAAATGATGAATATAATTTGTATTAGTGTGTTGTTTGAGAGATAAATAGATAATAGTCAGCATAAATTTAATGCACATCATGTGTACAAAGCGTTTCAAGCCAAAACTTATTCAATACTCCGTCGTGATATAACAAACACTTGCAGAACCATACCATTGCAAAACCTATAAAATATCACTGCAACACACTCATACAATATATACGATATATTAACATATCATACCGGCAATCATTAAGCCACACCCAAAAGCCAACTCATCTCTACATCATAGTATTATTATTATTATATACTCAAATCATACCAAAACAGTATTGTACTTACAAATGATTGAGAACCACCAGAACGGGTTTGTCCCAAGGCCGAAGCCGAGGGGAGTCGTCGTGAGAGATGTCTAGCGGCGGATAGCATCGTCTAAATAGTTACAAATATCAAATAGTTGCAGGAATTAGGGTATTATGTAATCTCAAAGTTCGTACTCGGCTTACTGACTCAACCCACCATTTAAGATTTGAGAAGATTTGAGACTTGAGACCATAAAATCTTTTTGCATGCGCAACTAAAACATGAAGATAGCGTACCTCTTACTGCTACCAATAACAGCGGCATTTACGCCAGTCTATAGACCAACAGCTTCATCTTCATCACTTTTAGTAGCCACCGATATGTTCGTCGACAAAACTGCAACACATTCAGGAAAGTCCGCGTTTGTATTGTTTTAGCATGTGAATTCATGTGTTCAATATAAAGTCTTGAAGAGTTGACTGCTTCATTTGAACTTTGTTTACCCTAATTTGATTGCCTTACAAACACAATGTTCTAACGGAAGTTGCTCTCATCTCTCTCCAACCTCATAAACTATTAAACGTGCATCTTCCAGCAACACAAGAGTATTATGGTAAAACTTTACAGAAATCTGAGGATTTAAAGACAAATGCCTGTTGTACTGCTGGATCACCATTAAATCATATTAAAGAGGCAATTAGTAATATCCATCCTGATGTTATTGCCAAGTATTATGGTTGTGGATTTTGTGTACCCGACGAAGTGTAAGTATCTTCTGAGATATATGTTTATGTAATATTGTGTGCATATCTTATGTTCAATATCTCATTATTTATTATACAAAATTCTACATAAACATTTAATTATAGAGAGGGTATGACAATATTAGATTTGGGCTGTGGTGCAGGAAGGGATGTCTATATTGCTTCACAATTAGTGGGTAAGAGTGGGCGTGTCATCGGTGTAGATATGACAGAAGAACAACTTAAAGTTGCTAAAGAAACACAGGATTATCATGCTGAAAAGTTTGGATATGATAATGTAGAGTTTCATTTGGGATTAATTGAAAAGTTGGATGATATTGAATCACTCAAGGATGGATCAGTTGATATTATTATTAGTAACTGTGTCATCAATCTATGTCCAGATAAGGAGTCGGTATTAAAGTCATGCCATCGATTACTTAAACCCGGCGGAGAGTTATACTTTAGTGACGTATATGCCAATCGTCGTGTACCAGAGGAATTACAAAAAGATGAAGTACTATGGGGTGAATGTTTAAGTGGCGCCTTGTATTGGAATGACTTTCAGAATATGGCAAAGAGGTGCGGCTTCAAGGATCCTAGGTTAGTTGAGGATTCACCTATTACTATTGAAAATAAGGCTGTTCAGGATAAGATGAATGAGCAAGGACATTCCAATCTTGAATTCTATTCTGCTACATATCGGTTGTTCCAATTGGACGAGCTTGAGCCGCATTGTGAAGATTATGGTCAAGCTGTCGTCTACAAGGGTACAATTCCTCGTTTTGAATCAGGTTGGAGCTTGGATGACCATCATTACATGGAGAAGGGCAAAGTATTCCCAGTTTGTGGCAATACATACAACATGTTGAAACAGACACGATTTGAGAAGCATTTTGACTTTGTAGGTGATTGGAGTACACATTATGGTATCTTTGATGGGTGTGGTACATCCATTCCATATTCTAGTGCTGCCGTCAATGGAGGCGTGAGTACCAAAGGTGGCGGAGGAGGCGGCGGATGCTGTTAGAGAGTTACATGACAAGTTTTGAATGTTTGTGTGTACTGTACAAATCAAATGTCTAGATTTAACAACTAAATTTTTTCCAAGTCTGATACTTAGCCACTCTGTAGGCATAAGCCATTTATAAGAGTCTCTGTACTAAGTGAGTACCTACAGTGTGTAGTAAGCCGACTCACAGTTCACCCAATCTACATCACAAACATATTTCACTCACTTCCTATGTCTGATTCACTGCTAGCTTCTTACAAACAACTCAAACCTGTGTAAAGTAAAGGCATGTTCCATTCGCTCATTATACCATACACTGAATTCAAACCCAAGTTAGAACCTTCCTTAAGTTGTCCTCTCCCTTGAACAAAAGTTATCACCTTTGGCATGATCTCGATTGGAGTATCATCAAGATAAAGCATGTTGAACCTAGAAGAAAGCGCCATGAACAACTTTGCATGCCTATTACGCTTGGGGTCCATTAAAATATTGAATCCAGAAAGCTCGTTCTCAGTATCGACTAGTCTGCATGAGTGATTAGACTCATGAATTGCATTAAGATCGATCGCACTGTACACCAACTCGAACAAGCGACTGATTCCAACATTAGTAAAGCTATTGTCCTTCAAGTTTAAATGGCGAAGGTTTGTGTTTGTCTTCAAAGCTTCTGCAAGAACTTGTGCATTTTGATCAGTTAACAAGTTACCCTTAAGAGATAAACATTTGAGAAGGGGGTTGCTAGCCAGACACTCAGCTATCAATTCAACACCTCCTTTGCTAATGTTGTTCTTATCAAGACTGATTGCTACTATTTGATGCAGTGCAGGAATGATTGCTCTCATCACAGCATCATCTTGGAGCCCACACTTATCAAGAATGAGGGTATCGATCGTCGGGTGCTTAATGACTTCATTGACAAGAAAGGCTGCATCATCTTTTGACTCGATAATGTTGTTCCGAATATCCAAACATTCAAGAGAAGTGTTCAAATCAATAGCCCTGACAACAAACTTCAAGCCTTGAGCTCCAAGACCATTCTGGTTAAGGATTAGCTGTTTCAAAGGCGACTTCTTAAACGAACCAAGGAGCATGCCCATAACTTCTACATCCAGTTGCACTGCCGATAGAACCAAGCTAATACACCCACTTGAAGAGATAGATGATAATGCCTCACAGAATCTCCGCCAGTATGGCAAGAGCAAGTCATTTGGCTGAAGCATTAACTCTGGATTTTCTAGACCGAATGTAGCAATGTCCACTCGCAATATGCCTTGAGACGGACTATATCTTGCTAGTTGAGATAAACTGCGTCTCATCATAGCTATCGCTGCCATAGTTGCTGCTGCCTGCTCATGGTGATCTTCACCAGACATAATTGAAGCAAGAATGAGAAGCACATTGAATACATCGTCATCATTTACTTCAATATCATCTTCATTATTGGCTTGAGGGACAACTGCTTCATTGATGTCGTCGTTGTTGTTATCCACAGCTTCTAATTCATTCACCTCTTCGTTGTCGTTATTGTTGTTATTATTGATATCCACAGCCTCTAATACCTCGGCCAAATCATGTACCTCCAAATCATTTACCTCTTCGTTGTTATTGTTACTCATGGTATTGTAGTATTTATATGGTAATCTTCTTCTAATATCTAATTTTATGGAGTTAAGCAGTATATATCTTCTAATATTTGATTTTATATGGAGAGATTTGCTTTGATTTTCGATGATAAGATACCCCATCCTCTCCCCCCTTTGCACAAAAACCTTATCCAATATCAAAGAGGCCAAGATTTATCAATCATTTCTCTGATGATTATCATTAAAGCACTAAGGGTTTCCTCATCGGGAGGTTTCCACTTGTTTGTTGTATCCAATGCGATACACCCATCGTATCTTTATGTGTACTTGCATACTTTCGTAGCTTACCACGAATCTTGGAACATTCTCCTCTACTATCCTGTTGTCGCTTATAGTATTGACGGTTAGGTTGAAGTTCATCCATCAAGCGGATGATGCTGCTAATACTATTTGGCATACTTGATGTCTTTTTAAATGTATAAGCGGGTCATCAGTATCATCATAATCGGTATCTTGTACTACACTCTCGGCGGTGACGGGTTCACCCTTTACTAATAAATCAAGCGTATCTGCCTTTCTTTTACGACCATTGCTGTCAGTATTTGGACGAGTTACTGCCGCTGTTGTAGTGGATGAGAGTTTAGCATTGTCACCATCATCATCGGTCGTATCTTCACTTTTGATATTCTCTTTCTTTATACTAGCCGTCGCCGCGGCCACCTCGAACACAACATTTCCTTCAGCAATACCTTCCTCTACTAATATCCGGGTAACCATTACAACCAGTAGGTATTGACTTCAACAAAAGAGGAGATCACGAAGAAAGATAGAGGCAAGCAGAAGCAAAGATATTTATTTCTAGCCATCGCCAATTTCGTGCGTTAGATACTCAATCAACTCTCAACTCAACTCAACTCTGATAGAAGAAATATCTTTGTCTATTTATCTAACGCTAACACCCATAGCATAATTCAATCAATAGGTTCATAGGATTTAATTGATTATATATATATGATCTATTGACCGCTGATCCATTGATATCCTACATCAATCCGACCGACGAACACATTCACATCTTGCGCACAAAAAAAATCACTGCACCATAACACAACACAACAATCATGAGAATTTATCAACCCCAACATACACCACTACACACCGTGTCTTCATCACCAACTACCCAACGTATCAAATCCAAGTTATCAACTACCCATAAATCATACAAGGCACGTTTATCCAACACAGAAGGCACTCCACCCAGTGACTATTCACGATCATACAGATCACCATTATTATCACCCGGTTGGCAAAGTGATGAAGAGGAGGATGATACAGATAGTATTGAAGGAGTTGGATGTATAATAGACAAAGAAGAGGGCAGAGACGATGTTGCTGATCTACCAGAATGGGGTACATTGCAATACTCTCAACGCATGTTACGCAGTAGCAACAAGTCATCTTTATCCCAAAGCAGCAGTAAGCGATTGGGTACTGCCAAACGTCCAGTAAAGAAGGTATTAAGCGCTCTACCAAACTTATCATCATTACGTAGTCCTCGCGGTAGCGGATCGGGATGTGCAGCTGCATATCTCAAGAGTATCAATAGCAGTAGTTCCGATTATTACGAAGAGGAGACTGATTGTCGTGATGATGATTCGGAATATTTATTGGGTGGTATGTACGATTTACCTGGCGGAGGACAGCGTGAATTCCCAAGTTCAAGTAGTTTAGTTGATGACGAAGAGGAAGTAGGAGAATTGGGTGGTATGAAGAGTTTCAAACAATTAAGGGAGGTATTTGAACGTGGCGGATCAGGAAGTGGTGAAGACCAAAGAGTTGGAAGGAAATATCTTGAGGTTGTTGACTTTGGTGGGTTTGATGATTCAGTAGAAGAAGAATGTTCAGATGTTGTATTGGATGTCGAGGAGGAGAGAGATGAATATAATGAACATCTTGGCGATGAAGAGGTTGTTGTTTTGACATTGAGTGATAAGGAGAACGATTCCACAGACTTGATTGTCGAGTCTCCAAGGAATATGACGAAACCTATGCGTAAGAGCACTGATGATTCATTAGTTGGTCTTAATTTATCAGAGAATTCAAGGCCCAACGAGAAGGAGGCGGTCAAGAGTGTTGATGAGGATTCTTCTGACCTCTGTGTATCTACTTCGTCAAGTGGTGGTGTAGTTGCTGAACAGCAGCAGCAACAGCAGCCTATGATTGTTAACAGCAGTTCTGACTATCGGAACCAGAATAGTTCCTTCTTTGGATACAGTACCTGTACCGAAGAAGACGAGAGTGACATCGTATCGATTGGAAGTTCGGGTAGCAGCTCCACTTGTGATTTGGATAGTCATTTGACTGAACCTCTTGATGACAAGTCGTTGTTGCTAGGTGTATCCAAGTTGAGTCCAGTGAAAGAGCACGCGACACCTGCCACCGAGGCTGAAACTCCAGACGTCGAAACATCCGATAGTGGTGACTCTGACCCACACCAAAGTCATGTTACACATGCAAGTTACATGAATATTGCCAAGAGAGAATCTCCACCAGTGACCGTCACTCCAAGTGAGAATGGAGATGTTATACTAGTAACACCCATGGATGATGTTATGGATATTGGATTACAACCTCCGAGTATCAAAATTACAGATCAAGAAGAACAAGAGGCTGCCGTCGTTCCTCCACCTGTACCCCGTGCAAAGACAATTCTAGCTGATGTTAGACCAAGTCCAGCACTTCTAATCCCATCCCTTGGCAAGCACGAAGAAGAAGAAGAAGAAGCTTCTTTGGAACATGAGCCCCTTATTGTCCAAGAAGCCGAATCAACCAAACAGGTTGCATCTCCAAGTACAGAAGATGTACACGAAACTCCCAAGAAAATGGAGATTACTAACCCCAGTAAAAGTGCACCGCCAGTATCTAATGAAGCATCCCCAACTGGTGTGGATGAGTTTGAGGACGAAGAAGCATTCGTATCAGATGAGGATGAACAGTTTACCGAGGTTGATTTTGCGACGCCAGCTACGCCCGATGAGCGTTCTCTCTCCCCAATTCCAGCTGTTGCATTAGAGTCCGCTTTCATCGCAAGCAAAGGCTGGGATGACGACGAGGAAGGAGCCGACGAGTCTGAAAGTATCGACGATGCAGCTAGCCAGACCTCCTCTGGATTTGGGCCGTTTGTCAAATACGAGGATGCTCTATCTGATATACTGAAGGGTAGGGCAAAGGCAGAAATGATTGAGTTGCGCCCTTCGTTGGAAAGTGACTGTGGCCAATCGAGCTCTTGTGTATCAAGCTCAGTTGTATCGAGTTCTGTTGCTCAAGCCTCTGACACCACCGATGAACAGCTAGAGGTGGTTGAAGAAGAGGAGGAAGATATGTCACCAAACTTGTTAGACATGGCTGTTGATTCTGAGGAATTGAGTTCAGATGACAGTAAAGACGCTGCCGAAACCCCTCCCACTGTTAATGAGCCTGGATCATTTAGTCAAATTTACAATCGAAGCTTTGACAAGGAGGAAGGTGAAGAGTCAGATTCGGAGAGCGAGGCACCTGAATCAGACTACTATTTGTCTGCAGATAGTGGTGAAACATCTGATTATATTGATCAGCGTACAACTACAAGACCATGGGCAAAAGCAATGGAGAGCTATGATTCTGGAGAAGAATCTGATTTGATCTCGGCGCCCTCTGCTAGTATGGAAGAAGGAGATCAAGGTTCTCCACAATCAGTGCCTCACATTCTATCCGGTAAAGTGTCCGATGAATCTCTTGAGGAAAGTGAAAGTAGCAATAATAATACCAGTCTAAACACCTTTTGGGCTCATGAGTTGGAGAAGGAACTTAGTCATTCTGTGGAAGAAGATGATGCCGAGGAGTCGCAAGCCAGAAGGAAGAGTATCGATGATAACATTCACACTGATTGTGATGGTAATCAGTACTTGAAGGTTTATGATTTAGATAGCGGAGAGGATATCTATGAAGTAATTGATCAACGTCACTCACTTGAAACTGTCGAAGAGTGCAGAACGGAAGAAGAAGAAGAGGAGGAGGAGGCTGATGAAGATGCGGTATTAGCAAAGGAAGATGTAACCGAAGAGAGCCAGGCCAAAAAGGAACTTGAAGTAATTGACAATGTTGTTCGTGCAATGGAGGAGACATTGGAGCTTGATTCTCGCCACAAATCAGAGAAGTCTATCGTATCGCTTGAGGATCTTCATAGTTTGTTTGATCAATACAGCGAGGTGATACCTGAATCTCTCACTGAAGAGATTGTGGAGGAAATCAATGATGAGCAGCTACAGTTGTCAACACCACCACCTTCTAAGGAAGAGGAGGACGTGGCATTATCTAAACAGTCTAATATTGAAATTCGAAGTGTACGTTCATTAAAGAAGAGACATGTTCACATCAAGAAACGTGCTATCATCAAGAAGGCTAATGCAATGCAAAAGTATGATCTTGCCTATCTTGAAAAGGGGTCTAATCATGGCAAGGTATCTAATAGAAAGAAGATGGACAGTATTGAGTTAGTCAGAGTTGACTCTCAAGATTCTCATCCCTCGTTGTTGGCAAACACATCGTTGGATGAAATGGTATGCAAGGCTCTAGGCGTGCTCTCATCTCGAGAAAAGGATGTCGAGGATCAAGTTGACGAGTCATCTATTAGTTCATATTCTATCATCTCTGGTGGTGCTGACCTCAATAGTGTTACTCCTACTGTAAATGAAGAAGAATCATCAGTTGAGTCTGTTACTCCCGAAGAGTACAAGGATAAGTGTTTTGTTTCGTACGAGAGCACAATGAAGAAGAACAAAGAAGAGATCGAGTTACTCGAGGCCGAACTGAATGAATCAATCAAGTCAATGAAGTCCAAGGGATCTGACAATTCTACTGCTCATAGTAGTCTTTCTATTGATACCCTTTCTTCAGAGGAGAAATCGCATGAGGACGATGTTGTATCCGAACTACCAGTTCGTGGAGAGCTAAAGCGGGGACAATCATTCATTGTAGCAAAGCTAATGGACGAGAATCATGAGTTGGCAGAGAGTTTGGCAACAACACAATCCAAGCTTCAGAAGGTAAAGAGGAAGTTGGAAAGAGTTACCAGTGAAAGAGATAGGATGATTTCTTCTGCACGCTTTGAGATTTAGATTGGATATCGTGTTCAGTGTCTATATTATATGTTTAGAAGAAATGAAAGTATAGAAATGAAGTAAATGTACACGTCTTTAAGTTACGACTAGTATATCATTTAGATCGGCGAAGTAGGGCATAAGTCAACACTCTCAGAACAACTTGGAGTACAACCAACATGAGAACATTAAGCCATAGATTCGCCCAGACGCCTTGAATGCCGAATGAAGCAAGTACATCTGCTCCAGGCTGCGGACATTGGACGTTGCTATCATTAATATCCGATTCACTACATGGAATGTCCCTGCCTCCAAACTCAATGATAACAAGAGCAGGGAAACCATACCTGTAAAATGGAGAAGGATCCCGTGATGTGAGCAAGAGCGACGACAGAAGAAGACATAGAGGGCATCATCATACTTACCTAGCCATTGATATCCAAGAGTACCATTCTAACGATGGTGGTATCAAGTTTAAAGGCATATAAAAACCTCCTAGGATGAACAGTGACAAACAGAGCATCGGCGCAAGTAGCAATGCAATCTTTGAGTTGGGTATCAATACGCTTAAAAATAATCCCATTGACTGAGCTGCACTGATGGTCAAATAAAATGTAAGCAAGTAAGAAAAAAACGCTGCTGCTGTAGGCCTTAGATTGCATACCCAATATACGACACATCCATATACTGTTGGCAATATGACACTATTGATCATATCACTCAAAGTCATGGCAGTAAAGTAAGGTAGCACTCCATACAGCTTCTTTGCTCGTTCTCTGGATAGCAGATGCCTCTCAGAGGAGAAGATCATGACACTACTGGTCACCACACCATTGGCCTGAGCGATTATGATAAAGAAAAGTAAAGATGCTCGGCTAAACACATAGGTTGTGTTGTCAGGAAGCCTTCCCCATGCCAGACATGTGAACAGTGTCCAAGCAAAGGTAACAATTGCTGCGACACTTGTCAATCTTTGACCTCTTTGTTGTCTCAATGCTCGTTTTGTGAGTAGTTTCAGTTGTACGAAGAATGATGATTGAAACTTTGGCTCACTCTCCTCCAGCTCTTTCAGACTAGAGAGTCGACGTTCCATTTGGCTGAACTTTAAAGATCTTCTACTATTTGCAATATGTCTTTGTGTTAGTTGATTTCCAGACCTACATTGTGGTATATCCTGTTGTTGTTTTATACAGTGCTCTTTCCATGTTGAAGGTAGAGTACCATCTTTCTTTTCATCATCATTGATTACATCCATTATCCAATCTGCCAAACCAGTCTCGGCTGGAAGAGTTCCTACTTCAGGGCACGATTCTAAAAACTGTCTCGCACCAGATGGCTCTCCTTCATAGACTACTTTGCCCTTGCTGAGCAGTAGTAGATTATCAAACATGTTGAAGATGCTTGTTCTCGGTTGATGTATTACCACTGCAATTGAATGACCTAACTCGGCCAGTGACTTTAATGTAACCATAAGCTGATGAGCTGTAGAAGCATCCAGTCCAGAAGTTGGTTCATCTAATATCAAGATGGAAGGACGAGCAACTAATTCAACTGCTACCGCAACTCTCTTCCTTTCTCCACCAGATATACCACGACTTTTACCGCTACCACCAGGCATACCAATCAAACTGTCTTGAACATGAGTCAATCCAAGTTTTGATAACGTGTTATCGACCAACATTTCAACCTCCGAGTCAGTTACATGCTTAGGAGTCTTCAACCTTGCCGAAAACCGTACTGTCTCCTTCACTGTTAAATTTGATAATAATAAATCATCTTGCCAAACAACACCAATTCTTTTTGGTAGGGTTCCTTTCTCTCCATTTATGAGGATTGACGAATCTCCTACTAAATCATTTGAATCAATCAAACCAGCGGCCACACTAACTAAACTCGTCTTGCCGCATCCACTTGGACCCATCCATGCAGAAAGTGTATTTGGAGATATACTTGTGGTGACATTAGATAGAACAGTTGTTCGTTTTTGTTTGAGTTTAGAGTTTGTACCTCCACTCGATCGCGTTGAAGGTGCATATGTTATTGAGTTTAATGACAATTCAACCAATGGTACTTCTCTTAATGATGGTAAGGCCTTTGTAGTATTACCAATTCCTAATTTAACTCTGTCATCATTATCTTCTTGGTTATTATTCTCTTCTATATCAATTGCAACATGAGTGGAAGAAGGTGACGTAGCAGTACTACACATGATAATATAATCAAGTACTTTGTATTTGCTATATCCACTCTCTGAATTACTCTGATAAGACACAAACGCCGCCGATTCTTCTGTGCTATGATAATATGATGCTGCTGCTTCCTATGTATTTACTATCTACTCTCTAAATTACTCTGATAAGACACAAACACCACCGATAAGTCTTATGCTATGGTGATATGATGCTGCTCTATGCTCCTGCTTCCTATGAGATTCGATAACATAGAACTTTCCACTTAGAAGTTAGAAATCAGAGTTTGGGATATGAAATGAAATGGCGATAAAACGATCTTAATTTTCTAGTACTTTGAGTTATCGTAGGCAATCCTAATTGCCACTTTATCGGCTTCGGCCTACTATTCTATATAGGGAGGTGATTTGCAGGCTTTCATAGGTGTAGGAGTTGCATATTT
>Ga0075437_11744_pt1 | contig 13044 bp, 8 predicted proteins | sample MintriMetagenome_FD_74266 | JGI IMG/M metagenome (GOLD analysis project Ga0075437, IMG submission 74266) | Marine eukaryotic communities from Monterey Bay, USA to study complex ecological interactions - Minidiscus trioculatus and... | ecosystem: Environmental > Aquatic > Marine > Unclassified...
GAAGAAAGTAGTGATACAGTAGATCAGACTCAGTCAGTAGTAGAAGAAAGTTCAAAGGCGAATACTAAACCACAGTCAACTGCAGTTACCACCACAAAACAACCAGAGTGGAGAGCAGTTAAAGACCCAAAGACAGGTCTAGTGTATTACTATAATACTGCAACCAGAGAGACAACGTGGGAAAGACCTAGTGATTATGTAGAGAAGAAAGCTCCATTGTCGCCTCTTTCTGCTACATTCAAGTCTAAAGGCAAGTCTAAATCAAGGGGTAAGGGTATTATTGGTTTTATAACCAAGAGAGGCAAAAAGAATAAATCTGTTGAAGCAGAAACTGGTGTAGCTGCCGCAAGTAATACACCTAAAGACATCAAATCACAAGCCGAATCAACTGAACAAAAGCCTGCCACAGATGAAAGTCAGGAAAATGTAGCTGCTGCTGCTGCTGCTGCTGCTGTAGTTGAAAGTAAAGACGGTTGGTTAACTTTAGATGATGAGATAAGTAGAAGTGACAGTGAAGATAGCGACTCTGACGAAACAGAAGCAACAGCGACCAGTATCTTCTCAAAGACAAAGCTAAAAGACAGATTGGGACTATTTGCTGGGAAGATTGGGAAGAAGCTAAACAGTCCATCCAATGAACCAGCATATTCAACTTTTGATGGGGGTACAAAACAAGAAAAGGATGCTGATAATAGTAATAGTGATGCACAAGAGGGTTTCAATGAAGTTGTTGCTGCAGATAACTCGGCAACATCGACAAGCAAACAAGTTTATGCATCAGATACTACTACAAAAGCAGCTAATATTCAGCCAGTAGAAGTATCCAAACCGGAATATAGATCTGCAGTTGATGCAGCAAGTGGTCGAGAGTACTACTATATCAAAGGATCTACCAAAGTGACGTGGCAAAGGCCACCAGGTTTATGAGAGAAGTGAAAGAAGAGCTATGTATGCCGGTGTATGGATAATATTTGTAGATAAGTAGTAAAGGCATAATAAATGTTCTCCAAGATAGCTAATGGCGTGTAATCTTCATTTTATGGCATCAAGCCCAATATATTGAGCAACGTCAATAGAACATATTCAATATGAACTACATGACAGGCCCACGTCTTCTACTGAATAGGGTAATCCAACACGCACTACAAGCTCATACTCCCTTCATTTTCCCAACTGTCTTCTGCTCTTCTTCAGTCACTGATCTTTCACAAACTTTAAGCAAATCATGCCAACGAGGTGCTACTGCAGACATAGTTTGCATAAAGGTTCCGGGACTTTGATGAAAAGAAGTACTGCTACTCGCCTCGGTAACCTTGGTATCTTTCTTTGGCTTGTCATTCTTTGCTTTACCAATGGTACCTGGGTCGTTGGAGTTGGAAGTCTTCTTCTTCTTTTTTAACCCCGACATCTTCTCTCTACGGAGCTTAGCGCATTCATTCTTTCTCTTCTTTGTGGATGTAGCAGTTGCCAACGATTTGGCCTCCTCTGCAGTACGCTTACTCTGAGGAATCTTATTGTTACGTTCAATCTCAGCCTTCTTTCCTTTTGCCCTCTCTGCTGTTTGTTTTCTTCTTGTGCCGGCTTTGAAGGCTCGTCTTTACTCAAGGTTTCATCTGCCTCACCAGACTGTGCCGGTTCAGTTGATATAGAAAGACTCCCGACCGATGCTACAGGAGTTGGAGATCTCGCATCATTTTGATTTGATCGAGAGCCTTCATCCTGAGAATCATACAAACGCTGAGAAAGACCGGCCATTTCAGAAGGATCCATCCTATCAATAGGAGGGGAATCAACTCGGGTTGGTGGACTCTTGGGAGCGCCATCATCTAGCCACCGACTTTTAGCAGGTGAACTACTGACTTCTTCCGAGTCATTATCTTCATCATCATCTGATGGATTGCGAATAAGATCATAGACGGCATTCAACTCATCTCCTGAGAGTTTTTTCATCTCCTCACTTTCATCCTGATCAGTCTGAATAGTTGAAGTAGGACTGAGGAATTCATCTGCAGGCACAACGGCAGAAGCAGGAAACCAACCAGTACGTCCACCACACCTACCCAACCACCAAGGTCCTCGTTGATTCGAATGGGCTTCAACCTTTGCACCTGTGATGAAGGACAACTGTCCCTTTGAGGTGTCACCTTCAAATGTCACACGAGCAACATGATGTATTTGTGCTTCATCATCTTCTTTTTCTACAGGAGTTGATGGCACTTCTTCCTTTTCAATACTGCGTGATATTGTTGGAGGTTCCTCTAGCTCAGGAGAAGACCTCTTTACTTCCTCCTGCTTGTCTTGAAGACTACCCTCAACTTCATCATCGGGAGTAGAAACAATCAACTTGTGTTCTTGTTGAGGTGGCAACTTACCACCAGCAGTTTCATCGTCAGGCATAGACAATACTGATTCTTCAGTAGTAGGCATGAGCTGGATATCATCATTCTCATCCGAGGAATACCCAAGACGGAATTTCTCAACCTCATCATCTTTAGTAATAGCAGCATAGGACAGAGGTTGTTGTTCAGGTAATGAGGAACTTGGTTTGTCATCAAAACTTGCTTCTTCGGAAGTTGCCATATCTCTTTCTGCTTCAAGCTTTTCTAAGTCCTTCTCTGCCTTGAGACGAGTCGCCTCAGCTTCTAATCTTTCCTGATCAAGGTCCCGAGCAACTTCATTCTTTGCATCATCATCTTCTTCAGCAGATCTAGCAACCTCTACTGCATCTTTTGTTGATCTAGATAGTCGCAATTGTTCCAAGTCTTCCTCAGCCTTGACACGTGCTGATTCAGCCTCCACAGCCATTTGTTCAAGTTTAATTCGCTGCTGTTCTTGTTCAAATCTTGCTTGATCTAGTGATGGTTCCTCTTCAGTAATCTCGTTTTCAATAGGAGCCGCTTCATTTGAGGATATACTAGCAGCCTGTCCCAACCTCAGGCGCTGTAATTCTTCTTCAGCCTTAATCCTTGCCGCCTCGGCCTCAGCTCGTGCCTTCCTCTCTTCTTCCAACTCTCGTTGAGCCTTCATCAATGCCACAGCTTTCTCAGCCTGGATTCTTGATTCCTTTTCAGCAACTAGACGTGCTATCTCTTCTTCTAAATCTTCACTGGTTAGAGCACTGGCCGCTGAGGTATCTCTTTCATGCTGCTGTTTATACTCGGCGACTTCCTTTTGCCGTTGAAGCTCTGATCGTGTTGCTGCTGCGATTGCTTCCTCAGCAGTTGAGGAATAACGAGATGGCGTTCCTGCCGTGCTATCTGTGAGTATAGAAGTGTTGAGGACTTCTTGCTGTTGTGGTTCTTCCTCGTTGCTGGTAGGGGAGGTTTGTGTTTGTGTCTTCCTCTCATTTTGTGGTAGTTTGGGCTTTTGATCGTCTTCGTCAAAGCTAGAGAGGACGCCCTCAATAATATATGGATCGGCCACATCCACATCCAACGCTTTCACTTTGGGCAAACTCTCATTCGCTTCTGCTACCACACCCTGTTCAACCGCCTGAGCTGCGACACGATTCTCATCAGCCTTGGCCAATGCCTTATTCTTGGCATCACCTTCTCGTGACTTTTGACGTGCACGTATCCTAGCCTCGACATCATCAAGCTTGGTCGATCCCTCAAAAGATGCCTTCTCAGCTTGTGCCTTCTCATCAGGAGATTCAACTGCCTCGGGTATAACACGTTGTAACCTTTCGGGAGTTGCCTTCTTGGTTGTTTTACTTTCTTCTCCTGCATCATTACTACCACTAAATGAACTTTCCAATGTAATATTCTTGGGTGGACGTTTCATCATTTCATCAAAGTTATAGACTGCCTCACCATCAGCATTCACGGCTGGAGGTTTCTGATGTTGTAACTGTGTACTCTTTGTCTCCATGGTAATTACACTAATACCATCTCCATACGATTGACATTGCTTTAGATGGTATGGATTCTGAAGTTGTTTCGTTGGAGAAGAATCACCAATAGTATCAAGTTGTTCTTGCTGCTTGCCTGGAGTTGATGGCGGCGAAGACGATGATATAGTTTCCAACTTGTTATTACTCGGAGACGATGGAGGTGACAACTTGTTGGCAGACTGTGTTGATGTTACCCTTTCAATGAGTGTTTCCTTCACTTTACCCCGTTCTTCACGTTCACGCATTAAGCGTTCATTTACGACTTGATTACCTAAATTCTTTACATTGGCAGTAGCATTAGTGTTTGCGGCAATACTCTGCTTGTTGCTGGGTGCAATAGTTGGTATCATGCCTGAATTTACATCATCATCTTCTTCTCCCAAGGAAGCCATGGTAGCTGACATTACACTACTACTGCCAGCTGCAGCAGTTGCGGCGATGTTATTGTTGTTGTTAGACTGTGATTTATTAGTTTTGATAGGACTAATAGTCGAATCAGTTATGGACGGGGGTAATGTTCGTTTGGATATTGGGGGTGGCATCATCAACTCATCACCTCCATCTTCACCTTCTTCGCCACCCTCTTGCTTGGCAAGTTTTGGTGGTGTAAATATTGTACCCTTCTCTTCTACACCGGGAGACTTTGTCGGTGTACCATCCAACTTGATAAATGTTAACTTGGTAGGCGTTGTTTGTGTTTCAGTCTTAATTTCCATCATTGGAAGATGATCTTCTTCTTCTTTATCATGTGAATCCTTGGTTTCAATTGTGCTATCATTCGTTAATACCGGCTGTTGCGGAAGACTAGCTGCACTGGATTTGTCTTTACTTCCCACTCCTCCATCAGTATCCTCCTTGTCGTCACCCTCACTCATACCATTCTTCTTCATACGACGTCTTCTATATCGCAAGTCCAACTTCTTAATCAACTCCTCCTCCCTATCCACATACTTTTCCATAACACGATCAATTTGAACCAACTTTTCTGGCTCATTCGCTGCAATTAGATTATATACCAATGTTTTATAACTAGGTGGCTGCGATGGAGGGGATGGTGGTGGGTCTTGTGACACTGGTGAGAAGATTGGTGATGGTTGTTGTGTAGAACTTTTAGGTGTAGTTGATGTACCGGGTGTTAATGGCATATCTCCCTCATGATTTTCTGCAAATGATTGTGACTGTTGTTTTTGTTGATATCCATTACTACTACTTCCAGGAGATTTAGGAAAACGAGGAGATAACGACTTGGTATTTAAACTAGGACCACCAACATCTGCATCAGCATCTAATAACTTCTTACGTCGCTCGTCATGTACACCCCTTTCCATGGCAACTCTAAATACACGACGACGTATCTGACGTGTAGCTGCATTGTTATATTCATCATTCCCATCTGGTGAATATGGTTTATTATTTGATGAAGAAGATGAACCTTTTAAGTATGATTCATGACGTTCATCATCTATGGCACGGGTATGTATGCCCCTTGTTGGATAGATGTGTTTTGGTGGACGTATATCCCTTTTATTATTACTATAATCCGATGAATAACGAGAGGTACTATTTCGGGAGGATGTAGCTGTATTAATTGCCTTGCTAACTCTTGAATATTTATTATTCTCAGAATCTAATAATGTTGATTCATATCCCTCATCACCTAATTGTGGGTGATAATGTACTAAGACTTGACCACGAGATGACTGCTTCTTATTATTAGTAGTAGTACTTGCTACACTCCGTGATTGTATTGATGGTGAATCAGTATGAGAGGCACTTACTGAATGTGCTGGGAAGGATTCATACTTTGGTTGTTGTTGTTGTTGTTGTTTTGTTAGACTGAAACTATCTCTTCTACTTTGACTTTCATCATCTTCGTTATATTCTACTGCATCTTCTTCTTGGTCTTTGTTATCATAGGTATTTGATCTGCCATTATTATCAAAACGAGAAGATCGAGGGGCGGGTACTTCAGTCTTAACTTCAATAGTCATTGGGTAATTTGGTAATACATCAGTGTTGTCTTTATTAGTAGTAGTACGATTGCGAGTAGATCTTTGTTGCTTATATATAGGCGGTGTTGATGTTGGTGGTGGGGGCGGCACATCTTCTATATGCTGGATATCTTCTTCGCGGACATCACCTATATGCTCCTCGTTATCATTATAGCTACGGGAGCCCTCTTCGTCTGATGGACCATCACTCATGATCTATATATTGGGTTTGGTTTAATAATATCGACTTCTTCCGTTGCCTATTATATTATTATATTATTGCAACACATGATATATCTTGTGCAACTTTTATCACTTCTGTCTCGCGATCGCTAAAATAAATCGGATGAAAAATTGACCTTTCGCAAATTGCATGGCTCAACATACCAATATAACCGACCCTCTATTATATGCAGTAGTAACTGAAGCATACTAGGATATATTATATATCTATTATCTAAATAAAAAAGAAGCTGATCCCCCATGGCCGAATCAAACGTCGAATATAAAGAGTCAGCATTTCCAAATGAGAAAGGCGACATCGATGGTGATATACCTGTGAAGGTACATATCATAGCACCTAGTACATTACCAGAGGGATATCAATTCGAGGCTGAGATAGGTGCACCTGGATTAAAGAAGACTATTAATGTTGAGGTGGTAAGTGAATGTGGAGTCAAGGGCTATCGATGTTTTAATTGAAGTGCATAAGATAATATGGGGGCTCTTCTTCTTATGCATTATTTCTTCCAATACTAACAACATACTTCTTCTATACATACACTCCTCTATCAATTTTTATATGTTATGCATATGTTACTTACGATATAGCCCCCAGGAGGTGTAGTCGAAGGACAAGTTTTCCTTGTTAATATTCCTGATGATTTTGCAGTCGGTGAACCTCGTGTTAATGTCCCCACTGGTCATTGGAAGGATGGAACATTTGATTTACTTAATGCTGGTTTTTGTCATCCTAGTTTATGGTGTGCTCTTTGCTTTACTCAGGGTAAGTTGTTTGTTTGCTGTTGTTGTAATCTGGGCTTAAAATGTTTGTATATTTAATGGTTTGCAAATTTGCTCACATCTTATGCATTTTATTCTTTCTGTTCTTCACTTTGCACACATTAATGAATATATTTATAGTTGCCATGGGACAAGTTATGCAACGTTTACGCTTTAGTTGGCTCGGAGAACCAACCCCTGATGCAGGATCTAAAAACACATTCAAAGTTGTCTTAACCTTAGTACTTTGCTACACATTCTTCACAATCTTTCTTGAAATTGCCGAAGCCTCAACTGGATATTACAACACACCCGCTTGGATCCCATCACTCCGCTTCATTGCTGGTGTACTATTTACAATCTATTCTATCTATGCATTAATGAAACTGCGTGAGAATGTACGAGACAAGTATTCAATTCCAGAGCAGCAATGTGTTGGTATGGAAGATTTGTGTTGCAGTATGTGGTGTTCGTGCTGTGTGATTGGTCAGATTGCTAGGCATACGGGAGAGTATGAAACATATAAGGGAAAGTTCTGCAGTGAAAATGGTCTTGCTCCAAACACTCCTTCAATTGTTTAAATGAAAGGAAGGAAATGGAGTGTGTATTAGTGCAGTATCTGGGAGGCTGTATAGTCTCCGAACGTCTTTGTTTGTGTGTTGAAATTAATTACTGATAGTGTAACTGTAGGATATAAATTGATGTTAGATAAAGAGAAGAACATGCACATGTGTATCCTGCATGATGCAATCAAACTACTTTTGATTCGGCATAACTAATATGGAGCTATGTTTAGAAACACTACGGCCATCGGACATGTTACTTGACTAATCAAAATCAAGCCAGTTCTGGCGTAGGTAGCCTATTCTAAAAGCCTCATCGTTTAGACGCCCTCTCTCTGCCTAGGAGCGCATTTGATAATGTCATCTACACGAAGAATCATCTCAGCGGCTTCACTGGCACTCATTAGAACACACAGTTTACTCTTGAAAGCTTCAGCCACTCCAAGCTCAGCCATATCTCCAATGGTACCGTTATACATGTCAAGTCCGTAGGAACTTTTGCCCTGTGCATGAGCAGCACGCAACTGTGTTACCAATTCTGCCGAATCATAACCACCATTATCAGCCACAATGGCAGGAAGCTGACGCAAAGCACGAGCAAATGCGGTCATAGCAAGAGCCTTCTTGCCAGGAGTTGATTCCACCTGACGATCGATAGCCTGTGCCATTAACACCTCTGTACATCCACCACCATAAATGATCCTGGGATCCTTCACTGTTGCTGTGAGAATACACAACGCATCATGAAGTGACCTTTCTGCTTCATCCAAGACATGAGATGATGCACCTCGAAGTACAATTGAGCATGCTTCTCCAGATTTGCAACCTCCCAGACGGATAACTTTATCCTCGCCAATCATTACCTCTTCAATAATATCACACTCGCCCATTGTGACAAGATCAGGTCTATCAAATGTACTTACGACCTCGCCTCCGGTAACAGCCGCAAGACGTTCAATACCATCAAAGTCAGCATGTTCGATAGCCATTATCCCATTCTCGGTAAAGATGGACTCTGGTAGATTGTAAATCAGTTGCCTATTGATGAATACATTACACCCGTGGGAAATAATCTTATCACATTTCTGACGCATCCTCGCCTTCTCTGCTTCTTCAATCTCAGCAACTTTGTTCAGTGAGTCTACACGGACACGGCTGCCGTATATTTTGATTTTATCTGTATCCATTGATGTATTGGCAAGTAGGATCTTGGCATTCTCAATCTTCTTTGGCTGTCCAACACCAATTGACTTATCCAATAGAAACCCTTCCTCCAAATACGAATCCCTCAAATGTCCACCTGGCTTCTTCAATACTTGAATATGATCCAGATTATTAGATCCCCTCAGACGCATAACGGCATCCACGGCAAGATTGGCAAAGTAATCCTTTTCATATGTTAGGAGTTTTGAACTAAGTGTAGTACGTGCAATTCTCAACAGATCTTCACGAAACTTTGAATCATCTGCACTATTGTCCATGGCAGATGTTTCCAATGCCTCGCGTGCAGCTTTACGAGCTAATCGCCAACCTTCAGCAATTGTTTGGGGATGGATGCGCTGATTGATAAGATCTTCTGCCTCACGTCTTTAAAATAAGTTGAACATTATAATTAGACATATAATGTGTTGATAACAATATATAACAATCACACCAAACTCTTCCAAACAGCAAAAACAATACAAATAATATAATACCAAATAATAATACTTACAATAATTCTCCACAAAGTACAGCAACACTTGTTGTTCCATCACCAACTTCATCATCTTGCACTCTAGCAATATCAACCAGCACTTTAGCAGCGGCATTATCCAAATTAACTGATTTTAATATTGTGGCCCCATCATTCGTTACGCTAACAGATTGATCATGTTCTGATATACGTTGTAATATTTTATCCATACCTTTTGGACCTAGTGTTGTTTTAACTAAATCGGCAATTGCAATGGCACCAACGAAGGACGAAAGGCGAGCATTTTCACCCTATAGAAATGAATGTCATTATATGTATTGCATAAGAAGATGTATATCATATAGAAGGTATTAGATAAGCAGATTTTATTGAAATGAGTGGTCACGAAAAAAAAATGACAATCGACAAAAGTATACAGATATGATATTATTATTCCCCGACAAATACAAACATACCTTGTCAACGGTTGTTCCTGCATCCATAAAAGCTGCCTCCATGATTTATTGTTGCTCTTTTGCTATATAATGGAGGTATAATACTATTATGATAGATTGTTAGGGGTGGTTGTGTGAAAAATAAGCACAACTGAGAGTCAAGTATGGATGGTATCCTTTATGAGAGTGTGAATGCTCGCTGAATGATGAGTTGAGTGAAATTATTATCGATACTCTCCAGTATTGTATTGTTGTTCTGGTGTCATATAATCGCTCTATAGCAAGTAAAATATTAGTATATTATGCTCTTCTATCAGTGATCGGGTAGTTATAGTTAGCAGTTCAATCTCGAAGATGTCATCAATTATGAAAGGAGATGTACTTTATTCAAGTGTAGGTATAAGCTTTTGGGGTGGCATCGATCCACTGACTGGCAATGTTATTGATACAACTCATCCTCTCCACGGAGAATGTATATCCAACAAGATATTAGTAATACCCAGTGGTCGAGGAAGTTGTACAGGATCTCAAGTTATGTTAGAGCTCATTCTTAATGGTAAAGCTCCTCGTGCCATTATACTGCGTGATCCTGATTCGATATTATGTACAGGAGCAATCATTGCAGAGGAATTTTTCCATGATGAGTGTAAAGAGAATATACCAATCATATCAGCAATCGGAGAGGATAATTTTACAAAGTTACTTGATGATAAATATGATTCATTATCAATAGAAGTACTTTGTGAAGAAGACATATGTATACATAATGGAGAAGATGAAATACTAGCCAAAGATTTGTTAAAGCTGAAGAATACAGTGGGAACGCAGCATGTTACAACATCAAAAGCTGAAGAATTGGCCTTACAAACTATCAAACGAGTAGCTTCCATATCCAATACAAAAGATATGATTCCGATTAGTAGTGCTCACATCGATGCGGTGACATACATCGGCCAAGGTGGATTGAGGTTTGTGAAAAAGCTTGTAGAACTTGGTGGAAAGGTCAAGGTAAACACAACATTGAATTCACAAAGCTGCGACAGACGTCGATGGAAGGAGCTTGGTGTTGATGAATCGTTGGCTCACAATGCTAATAGTATTGGAGATTCATACCTTGATCTCGGCTGTGAACTAAGCTTTACTTGTGCACCATATTTGCTTGCTTCTAAACCAAAGAAGGGAGACAATATCTGTTGGGGCGAATCTAATGCAGTTGTATACTCCAATTCAGTCATCGGAGCTAGAACCGAAAAGTATGCAGACTACTTTGATATATGTGCAGCTATCTGCGGTGTGGTACCTAATACTGGAGTCCACATTGAAGAGAATAGAGCTCCAACTATTGTTATTGATGCAACAACACTGATACAGAATCTGTTACCCAGTATCAAAGCTAATAATGACCTAAGCTACGACAAACAAGGATTTGATTCTTTCTTCCCTACAATTGGTTGGATATGCGGTTACCTCTCCAATGGTGGCATACCACTTATATTGGGCTTTGATCAATTACCGGCTGTTTCCAATGACAATCTCAAAGCATTCTGTTCATCATACGGAACTACTGGCTCATCTCCCCTTTTCCATATGGCTCAGATAACACCAGAAGCAATGGACAACATTACAGTGAATACAATGATAGATAACTGTGATGATAAATATGTTGAAGTAACAAAGGAAGATTTGTGCAATGCATATGAAACATTGGACAGTGGAAATGAGAATGACATATCTCTTGTTGCATTAGGCAATCCACACTTAAGGTATGTGATTATATTCCATCATATGCAATCATCTCCTTCTCTTCGTTTCAAGCTAACATCATCTATATCTTTCAGTGTGGACGAACTGGCTAAATTATCTGAGTTGATAGAGTATGATGACAGACCCAAACATGAATCTGTCAAAGTTATGGCAACTCTGGGACGGCATGTACAATCTATTGGAAATGATCTCGGTTATATCCAAAAGCTAGAGTCATTTGGTGTTGAATTAGTCAACGACACATGTTGGTGTATGCTACTTGATCCTCCTATCATTCCATCTAACCCAAACTCAACAATACTTACTAATAGTGGTAAATACTCTCACTATGGTCCTGGTCTAAATAATAGGAATATGAGATTTGGTTCAATGTATGACTGTATTTCAGCAGCAAAGAGTGGTAAGCTATCAAGTGGTAGTAGCTTGCCTCAGTGGCTAAGAAGATCATTCTCTACTCATCAAATCATACGAACAATAAAGACAATTATATAGAGACACACGGTATCTGATTAGCAAAACTGGGGCAAACAAACAATATCTATCTTAAAAGTACAAAACGTTCCAATAATCTTTGCAGCACAGTCAACGAATATCAACACACGAACATAATGGCAAATCAGAGTTTAGATCCTGACACCTTCAACACTTGTCAGATAGTGGATAGATGCCTTCAGCTCTGTCAACTTTTCTTCAAGCTCGACGGCAATATCATCAACTACATTACATGCCAAAGAAGATCTCCGCTTTAACTCGTGAAGCTTTTCTTCCATTTCAGTAATGATTTTGTCAGGATTCTTCTGAAATGAGGATTCGGTGACAGCTTGATTTGACTTGCCATGACTCTCATCTTCCACTTTGTCTTCAAAACTGACCGCGGCTAGTAATGTAGGATCTTGACTGGTAGAGCTTACAGTGTCTTCCATTAACATCAAGTCGGAAACAGACTCGATTGAGTAGTTTGGCTTGGCATTTTCCTTGTGAATGATTGAGCTTGGAGGAACATCAGTCGCTGCCGGAAGGAAGTATTCTTTAGTGATGCATGATACTTGATAGCAAATCTTCTTGTAAATAACATCCTTGCTAAGACCCTTCCAAATCAATGGCTCATCGTATGCAACCTCTCGAATGTGCCGAGCAATCACTCGATTGGTAAAACCGAGGGCAAAGCAGTGACACACTGCCTGATGAAACTTAACTGATTGCTTTTTATAATGAATGATTTCCTTATTAAAAAGACGTGCGGTATAGTTGAGGTATTGAGTATTGACGTTTGTTACTGGTGCTCGCTGTTTCTTTTTCTTAGGGAAGAGGTGCTTCAACGGTTTTGATGCAAGCTGTGTATTGTTGCTGCTGCTACTGTTTAATGGTGGATAATTGTTGATGCTATTCAACATCCCAACGATCTTTGTATCGACTTTCGTTGGAATATTTGGTCCTAAGGTTGTCATGATTATTAAGTTGGAATTAAGTAGATATGTTACAGATTGGCGTATCTCTTACAGGGTTATGATTTCAATAATTGGCGTCTAAGGTTGTGTAGCTTGCAGCAGCGAAGCTAATGGCGTTTGATTTTCGCATTACTTTATATGCGATCACTTCTTGGTATCCTTCTACCTGGGCATCCTCTTCTTAATTTACACGCTACTTTACATATCAGGTGCAAAGCCATAAGCTTGTTTAAACTCATCCGTCATCTCTTCTT
>Ga0075437_10042_pt1 | contig 12992 bp, 6 predicted proteins | sample MintriMetagenome_FD_74266 | JGI IMG/M metagenome (GOLD analysis project Ga0075437, IMG submission 74266) | Marine eukaryotic communities from Monterey Bay, USA to study complex ecological interactions - Minidiscus trioculatus and... | ecosystem: Environmental > Aquatic > Marine > Unclassified...
AATACACAATACGCACCTCTTGATTGTGAGTAAGCTGTACCGGCTTTTGCCGAATCTGTGCCGCCGCTTCCCTGAATGCTTGATTCATCTTCTTTGCCGCTTTGCAATTTGCAATAATGAGTGGTTCGATTCTACTTATCTTTCTACCTAAACATTAAAGTTAGAAACCTGAGTTTGGGCGGTTGAGAATGTACATACGAATATACGAACAATCCTTCAGTCTTCAGTCAAGAGGCAACAAAAGAATATGATAATAATGTTCAAAAGCAATACGTCATTTCTTTGTTTATGGATCGCTCCGTCATTGCTGAACAATCAAGTTTTAACGGCACCAGCCACGAGAGCCAGTTTTGCTACAACAAATATCGTACAATGCACCAATATCTAGGTCTCTAAAACCAGATGGACGACACTTGCTCCTGCGATGACAAACAGGGTGTGCATCCTTGCGGTTCACACAAGACATGCCAGATCCACAGTTTGAAAAGGGACGCCGACATTTCTCTCCCTCCTTTTTTGCTCGAGCCACAAAGTTAACCATCGGATCACCCTCTTCATATGTATCCTGGTTAAGACCCATGAATGACAAAGCCTTGGTAACTACGTCTTCCTCGGATTCGTGCTCTACATCATTGATATGGACACAATGTTCGTTAATGATATCAGTCGTATCATGATGGGCATTCTCAAACTCATCACGAGAGAGAAATCCATCATCATTAGTATCGGCAAGAGATTCAAGAGCTCTGTGAAGCTCGTATGACGCCGCAACCTTGCCTTTGGGACAAACGGTATCGGACAGTTCCACCATCTTTTCATTATCAGAGTATGACATGTACTCCGAGTAGTCATCTACCTCATCAAGAGTAGTAACATCGACTAAGCCTCGATTACAAGTGCCACAAGGGTCACAATTACGACCGAATTTGTTACACCAGCACCATGCGTTGCACCGTCTACCACTAAAAGTGATTGGTACCCCAGAATTGCAAAACTTCTTGCGGTTTGAACTAAAGTGGGTACTCCAACACCCCGATCTAGTTTCATTAGGGCATACATCGGAGCATTTCTGGGCTTGTACTGTATGATAGGGATTCAGTATCATCATCATAACAAGGATTGCTGTTGCTGTATGAATTAGTTTCATCGTTGTTAGTTAGTTGTTATTTGTTAGTAATGTTCTTTGGTTTGTATTTGTCTTTGTATTGGTCAGTTTATTGAATTTATGAGCATCAAGTATGAATCTAGACCAAGAATATGGGCAAGATACTTCGAATCCCATAGAGATAAGAGATGACCAAGATCAAGAGCGAGGGACATATCAATATCACTCCCTCTTCTTTTAGTCAGGAGGAGTTGGTCTTGGTTCTTGGTATCCTAATATAATATAGATAGATTGATTAATTATCAGTGTTATCCGCATTTTATCCATCGGTATTATAAACGATAAGATTGTAACATATAGCACTGTCAATATATAGATTTGGATCAGGTACTGATCATTCTTTCAATTGGTGGTGGTCGTCGGTATCCTAAGTAAGGCTGATACATAGAACTACACAAACTAACGAACCTCCCCAACTTCCCAAAAAACAACTTGATTAATTAGTTAGCAGCATAATTTAATTAGTAGCAGCATGTTGCAATCTCTAATAGCCCGCCGTACAGGCCTTATGGCCGCCAGAACAGTCCAAAGGACACAAAGGTATGTTATACACATTGTTATTTTTATATCGGGGTGATTGTATAGCCGCCAGACGTACTCCCTTTGCTTTGCACAAGTTTATCGCAAAGTGATGTTATTTTCCACATAATATTATACTTCTTTATCTCACATACCCCTTGCCTTGTACTGCTACTATTATTTGCAGAAGGAAGATGGGTGGTGGTGCATTCGTCGGTAACGATAAACTGAATGTTAAGAAAAATAAATTCGTTGAGGAATGGTAAGTGTATTATAACAATTGCTAATTATCATCACTTTCTAATGTATGCCTCGCCATCTATCAAATTAAAAACAAAAACTGCAGGAATGGAAGACGTGAAATTACCGAAAAGGCATTTGAGGTAACACCATCGAACCTACCATCAATAATCTTTTGTTGTATCATCTTCCCGTATGGAATTTATCACTTTACACGAAAGGAATTAATTAAAAAGGGTGACCCGAGGTATAAACAGAGTGGATTAATCTAAATAATGGAGTTGAAATTGGATGGAGTTGGAGTAATTAATGAGGTATTGATCCTTGTTTAGTGCAGAGTTGGGTATAATTGGCTGGAGTTGTTGGGGTTTGCTAAATTGGGGAATTGATGAGTATTGAGACTTAAGATCAACGTTTGGTATTAAGGTTCAGTGATATCTCCGTGGAAAGTGTACTAAAATAGACAGAATGTATATTTATTTCAATTACTTAGTAGGCGTTAGTACGAATCATAATGAACATCTTAGGAGGGTTGTACTTATAGGATTTTGAGTCTATTAGTATGAATTAGACGAGGAGTTAACGGGGGGTGAATGGATATTATTTACTTATCCTCTGAGATGAAAGGGTATGTCTGTAGACGTTCCATCGTTGTTACTGCCGCCACCGCCGCCTTTGCTGTTGCGCTTCTTCATTTTCTTCTCAGCTTTCCTTGCTGCCTTGGACTGCTTCCTTTTAGCCTTGACCTCTTTCTTCTTTGTCTCTTTTTTCTCCTTCTTCTGCTGCTTCTTGTTTTTGCTCTTCTCTTTGGGTGAAGAGGTGCTACAGTTACCATTCTTGTTCTTTTCCTTCCCCTTGTTATTGGGCAGAGCGCCGCCATTGAGTATTCGCTCAGCCTCTTGTACTTGTTTTGCCCGAGCTACTTCTGTTATATCCTTCTTCAACGCCATGCGTTGCTCCATCTCTTCAGTCGGCGGGATAATCATGGCAAGAATCGAGTCGGTAGGCTCCATTGGCTCCGAAACATATGCCAATAATACCTTGTAAGCATGTTCAAATATCCTTTTAATCATTTGCATCCGGAATGCACCCGCACCTACATCAGCCGTTGGATCTAACGGATTCTCCATTGCCAATGCAAACTGCCGAGTTGGTTGCCAAAACACATCCTTCATTTCCTTCTGTCCTTTTGCAAAGTAATATCCATCATGCCGTACTGATATCCCCGTCGTGACATAATTAAAGTCAATTCCATAAAATTCCAAAAAGTCCAATAGCAAACTACCCAAATTAAAGTGTCGTCCACTTGATCCACAGTCTCGTTTTAAATCATCACGTACACGATGTTGTAAGAAACTCACAATCATCATTTGCAATAAATAACTACCAATACCTCCGGTAAATGGTTTATTAATATCCCTTGATGCCAAGAAGTACTTCAGTACAAAAGTTAATGGACGTAAGGGTGGCATACTTTCCATAAATCGATGCATTAACTCGGCACTTTCGGGACCGTTTGGTTGATCGAAGCATACGTCAATGTCAATATTGTATGGTGCAACCGTGAACTTGACTAGTGGAACTCTAGTCTGTTCAATAACTTCTAGGTACGATAAATGTTCCTCTTCTTCTTGAACATCATCTGAAGTAGTATTATTTTCATCACGTGCTGCTGCTTCTGCTGCTCTTCTCATTGCAGCCTCTTCATTCTGTTGATCACTACGTATACCAAATTCATCTCGTACCGCATCTGCGAATCGATGTAATGGATTACTTTTTGTTGTAAAGTCTTTTTCTTCTTCTTCACTACTCTTTCCCTTCTTCTTCTTACCATCATCACTTACTCTGTCAGTAGTAAATCGTATAACAAAATCAATATCACTACCAGGCAAACATAATCCAGTAACTTGACTACCAAATGGTAATACTTGTACCTTATCCTTACCACCAAATATCCTTTCAGCTAATTGTGTAACTCTTTCGACCATTTTAGTACGTAATTGTAATTCATTGGGTGTTGGTGACATTACGTTAGTGAATGATACTATTTCATTGTGTAGACGTATTAAGGGTGGTGTACGTGATATTTGGGGTTGATTGTAGGAGTTGTTGTAGTTGTTATTTCCATTTCCGTATCCTCGATTATTGTTGTTTCTATACTGCTGCTGAGGCGGCGGTGTAAATCTGGTATGATTTGGATGATTAGTACTGGAATTATCGAGCCATGGAATTGTTGGTTTCTTTCTTTGCTCATATCCATTATTATATTGACCTCCATTACTTACAGGTCTACAAGTAGCATTTGCAGGTGACATTGATCGATCTCGTTTCCTACCAGATAACTTTTCACCATAATCTGAACCTTTATATGTCTCTTGTTTAGGAACATTACTACTGCCGCCATTATCAACATTTGAAAATGATAAAAAGTCTTCATCCAAAAAGTTCTCTTCTTCTTCGTTGGTATTGTTCTTCTCGGTAGCAGGCATTTTCATTGGTATAATTTCCTCTTCCTCTTCATCACCCATGGATACCGATTGATCATCACTGCTATTATCGTTTGCAGCTGCTACCGCGGCTAACTCAGCTTTACTCTTCTTACCCATATCTTTTCTCAATGATTCTTTATTATGGTGATGTATACTTGCTAACAACAATACCGAGTAAAAGTGCTGTATGCAGAACCAATAAATGAATGACAAGCAGGGGTAGTTGCAGTGAAAAGTAATAAGGTGCTCTAGGATTTGTAAACACCCAGACGAACGATATAAAGTCACGACCACCAATTGATATAGTATGAGGATTAGGATGTGGATCTACTTCGGTTGTATGGATGGTCAATACAATTGCAATAGACATCGCGAATCGCAACTAAACACACACCACAGAGGCCACATGTCACACGCCACAAATCATACACATTTTCATGCGGAAACTCCTTTTAGGATAAGATAGCGATAACCACCACCAATTGAAAGTAGAAGAAATGCAAATAGATGCTTCTATATATCGTCACATTAACAGCAGCGGTATGATTCTCCCCCTTGATTGACATATCATCACCAACAACAAGAGAACCAATCAACTCTCTCATACTCTTAGCCTGAGGATACCGGACTTGAAAAAAAGATATTTTGAGTTGTCTCATGTCGATTTGCCATCTGCACGTACTCCACCGCCAGAATAATAGCAAACACTGACAATGAAAGAAGGAAGAATGCAAAGTATACTATACACAGCGGCAATATTGGTAGTCATCGGCCTAGCGGCTATCATTGGAAGTTTAGACTTAGATTCACAAATGCTTGACCCTTTCATTGCATTTCAAGTTTGCTATGGTATTCTTCTTGCAATCTTTGGTTGTGTACAATTATATGTTGCCATAGCACTATATAACAATCGGAATAATCTACTATTGGAATTATATCAACCAGTATGGTTGGCACTATTTGCATTAACTGGATGTATTGCAACTTTTGCATCGTTTATGTTTGTATTACCAGAGTATGATATTAGTTGTGCATTACGACAACCATTACTCTTTATGTGTTTTACCTTCATGGGGAATATATTAATAACGAGGACATGGAGGATTGGTTGTATTATGGGTGTTACACAATCATTTCGAGTAGAAGATGATAATGATAATGACCGAGCCATCTCATCAGTCATCACAATGTCAAGATTAGCAATCATGAAAGTTTTAAGTAAAACATCAAGTTGGATAGGGTTCATTAGAAGTTGTGGAAGAAAGAAATCAGTTAGTAACGTTGGTATTCGTCGTCAAATCACTTTTGTAGACTCAGTATGGATAGTATTAGTTTTGATGATACCGCAAATCATATTGCAAGTTGTAAACCTATCATTGCCTAACGTTAGATGGAAAAGTGAAGAGATATATGACGGTGGTTATGACAATATATACATTTGTGAATCTGATAGTGGTCCATGGTCTCTGATTGTCGGAATAGTATTAGTCATTATGCCCTTCTTGATATCTTTGCTACTAAATACAAAAGGTGACGGGGCACTGCCTGATCAATTCAGAGAATCAGATGCCATGACATCTTCATTAGTATCATCAGTATGTATTCTCATTATCACATTACCATCGGCGGCATTAGTTAAGGAGATTGTACCCGAAGTATATATGTATTTAATGGGCGCTTCAGTCTTGAGCTTCGTGCTTCCAAACTGTTTCCATCTTGCCTGGAAAAGAGTATGTGTCATTAAGAGCCAAGGGACATCGGCTACTCGAACAAAAAGATCATCTTCAAATCCTACAGCTTTAGATAAGGATAGTGAATACACCTTTGCTAGATTGAAACAAGCTGAAGATGCAGCTACAATGAGCAAGATGTTTGAAACTATGGGACAGCTAAAGAAGGCATTAGAAGTAAGTAGGGGTATCCTCACTTTGTTCAAGTCAGACGGCGAGTTCTCATGGGAGACTGAGTTTGACTCATCAGAGGTGAATACTTTGGGACCAAAGGAGTTAGAAGTAGTGGTTTCAACAATGATTGATAGTGCCAAACGTTGGCTTAAAGTTCTTATGTCAAAATCTGATAAGGAGGAAGAGGCGGATGAGGCACAGTTGCGATCTGTCAAGGCATGCAATGATGCGCTTAACATGTTTAAAGATGCACCTGCCAAAAAGCTGTTAAAAGATCGCAGTGTTGTGTTCCCTGGCTATTCTTTTATGATTTCAATGATTAAAATGGGTGCTTACAATCCTCCAGATGGTCAATCTCTTGAGGAGTATGAGTGTGAACTTGCATGTAGCTTTGTCAAAGAGACAGTCTTCCAACAGTATCATCACTGTCGTGCCCTTGCAATGAAAGCTGATATGTTAAGAAAACATGGACGATATGAAGAGGCTGTTGCTGTCACTGAGGAAATGAAGTTAGTCTACGACCCTCATCTCCACTCGAAAATCATCCTTGATGAGTATTCGTCTGACCATTGTGCTGATATCTTATCGGCAGCAGTATCATGGTTGAGTTATGTGGATCGAAAAGAGGAGGCACTAGCACGTTGTGACTGTATCATCAAAGAGATACTTCCAGTAATTGGAGAACGAGAGTTCATTAGTCTGACGGTGATATTATACCCCATCTTTCTCTTATACAAAGATATGGGAAAAGATAAAGCTACAGAAGCACTTGAGCTATACAAGAAACATATTATTCAGCCAACAGAAGGAGAGAAGAGACATCCGGTTGTTGCCCATCTGATAATACCGATGACGATCATACTGAATTGCCGTAGCTCCGGAGGAGATACCTATGCTTCAATGAAAGATAACATATCATATGTGTTGAATGATGAAGAGGAAAAGTATCCAGCCTGGTTAAAAGCTTCTTCAGTTTCTTATTTTGATGTGTCAATCTGTTCTCTTTATGCAGAAGCTTGCTTGTGTCTTTCAAGAATGAATGGATGTAACGAGGAAGATCGTGCAGCTCTACTGAAAGAAGGTCATCTCTACTTGGATCTTTCTGACGCTTCTCTGAAGAAGGAAGATGGTAGTACTATTACTTCTACTCTGGCGTATTCACATTACTCTCGTATACTGTCAGAAATCAAGCAAGAAGATTGATTGAATTTGATATGTAAATGAAATGTAAATAGTTCGATAACCTTTGTTACTCGTAGAAAATCTGTTGTATCAATTATATAATAGAACAGCATTCTATTCTTATCAGAAATCAGATTCATAGTATTTGTACTCTTCACTATAAGCGGCAGCTTCATCCCTCTGATCACTTTTAATCGCATCCAAATATGTTTGGAATGAACGTAATGCTTTTGCATAATCATTTTTTGTTGCTTGTCCATTTGAATAGAGCATTTTTATATACTTCAGAGATTCTGAGCACCCATCTTTCACAGCCATCATCCAATGCTTCAATGCCCTATCCATGTTGCCTGTATTCCCCTCCATTCCACCTAGATTATGCCTTGCCTGTACATTCCCAGCCATAGCTGCTAACTCATAGTAATGTTTAGCCTTCTTTTCATCTGCTTCCACACCTTCACCAAACTTATACGCATTGCCAATAAGGCAGTATGCGTCGGCATTACCAAGCTCTGCTGCCCGATGCCAAAGTTCCAATGCCTTAGCATAGCTTTGAGATAATCCATAATCCCCATCTCTATACATATACCCCATATCAAATAATGCTTGTGAATCATTTAGATCTGTTCGTATCTTAAATTGTTTGATTGTCTCCTCATCTGATGTATAGTTTGCTGCTCTGCAAAATGGACAAACATCATCCTTTCTTTTAGTAATTCTTGATTGAAAAGCATGAAAACATCCTCTACATATTAGTTTTCCACAACATTCCATATATACACGTCCAGTACCTAGATTTGGCAATCTTATCATACAAATCGGGCAATCCTCATGTGGGCGAGGTGGCTGTTTGAATAATTTTTCATCATGTAACTCATCCACTCGTCTCTCGCACTCTTTCTTATGCTTATGCCGGTGTCTTTTCTTACATGCAGCGTTACAGTACATGATTGACTTGCATTTGTTACATGTGTTTGTAACGTCACTACCCTCCTTGCCACAATTGGCGCATGTATTACTCATAGTAGATGTGCTCATGTTGTTTAACATATCACATACGCCATCCATTTAAGATACTACTCAATACTTCGTTGATATAAATAAGATATGTTGCTCATGATCGATTATCGATATTCAATGTGCGGTCTTCAGTATTAGCCTGCCTTCGCCGCACAAACCACCGACGAGAATATAGTATTACCAACAGATAGATTAGATGATGTATACTACGAATAGCCACCTCGACGAGCACAGGTGAATGCAATCAACCTCAATCTTTGATATCTATCATATGATTAATTTTTTTAGTAGGATACCGACAGTTATGTGAGTAAGTGATGAGCACTCAAGGAAGTTGCATTCTAAGTTGGTGCTAATCATCTCACAACTAGAGGACAACAACACACAAAGAACAATGGCAGTTCGTCATCAACAGAAGAAGAGAATGGGCAGGCATAGGAAGAGAGGCGGCGGCCTAACAACTTCAATAGCTGTTGCGGTATCCTTGGCCAATGACAAACTTGCAGCTGTGGTTGTTCACGCCTCCGATATATCATTATCTACAAGAGAGAAAGGTAATGATGTACACAATAACAATAAAGATTTGGCAGAAGCCCAACCAATAGACGGCTTGTATACCGACATCATTCACAAGGATACCCCTAACTTACTCAGAAGAAGAACAACAAAGACGGAATTATCTACATTAACAACAACATACGATGGAGTATACACAGCATCAGGTATAATGTTCAATATCAAGGCTACAGCTAATCCAATCATTATAAAGGGTATGAATATCAATACACGAAAAGCTAATGAACAAACTAGAATATTAATATATACAAAAGTGGGTAGTTATAAAGGTTTCGAAATGAATGAAACTTCATGGCAACTATATATGAATAATACAGTATCATCGAATGGAGTTGGCAATCCTACATATATATCATCTGATATATTTGAACCTATGAGTATACCAAAGGATGAAATGTATAGTTTTTATATTACATCGACTAATGGTGCTTATATACGATATAGTAGTTATAGTAATTCACATTCTGCCTTCTCAAATGACGATTTGACTTTGTACACTGGAGCTGCCAAGCATGGACATGGTTTTATGGGGGCATACATTTCACCACGTGTGTTTAATGGTGCTATACATTATGAAGTAAATGAAGAGGAGGAAAAGGAGGATCAGTCATCGCCAAAGGTACCAGTTGGATTTAGCTGGGTTAATTGGCAATCAACTGAAATCACGTCACAAGCTCCGACGAGTCATCCTACTACAACAAAACAACCAACACTAAGACCATCAAACAGTCCTGTAACATCTCGTCCAAGTCAGAGACCAACTCATAGACCTATAACACCTCGTCCAAGTCAAAGGCCAACTCGTAGACCAGTATCGTCAAAAATAATACAAGAAGAATCATTTCGTCTCCGATTATGGTGGTCACCAGATAAACCACATTGGCAAGATACACCCTCTGAAATGTTTTGGTGTATGGAATGTGAAAAGGAATGTACCAAAGATGATAAGATTGTTATAGATTGGTGTGGAAGATCAGTGTATCAAAAGTTTCATAACTTTGCATCTGATCAATCGATACGACCGAATGTGGATAGTGACTTATGTATGACGGTTACAGGATATGGACAGGATGCATTACCGATTGTATTACAAGAGTGTAATGGCAGTGCGGAACAAAAGTTTTTAGATGTACCAGTGCCTGATAGTGGCAAGTTTAAGTTACGACCCAAGTATCAAAGCTCGTACTGTTTGACACAGCAACATCATCCCAAGGCTTGGGAGAGGGTATATCCCGAGGAATGTGAAAGAGCAATAAAGGATGGGACAGGGTATTGGATTAAGTTCTGAGTCAATAATAGAGTAATTTGAGTAAAGGTAACCGAATTCATTAGATTATCATAGCTTTAGCGATAGCAGTATCGTTAGGGTTCGCCTCCAATTGATCCATCAACGACCTGGCCATCCTTCGCTGAGCCTCTGATCGGTCTTCAACCATTTCTAAATCTGATATCTCTACAAAGTCTCCTTGGCGTCTACCCAAACGGGTTGTGGTCACTATAAGATGACGTATACCCAAAGGAAATGTTTTCACGGTTATACCTCTTTGACGTCTTCTCCGTTCAACAAGAAATATGACGAATCTTCCAATTATGCAAGGCGTACATACAAATAAGAATAGAGCTAAAGCGCCAAATAAACCTGGGATAATAGCCACATACCAAGAATCTGACGTGGACCCAGTAGAATTAATGTTCGGGTCACAGTCCGATACATAGCCTAATCCATCATCATCCTGTAAGCAGTCTAACTTTTCATTCTCTTGAGATTTAAACCATGAAAAGGTTGTGGGATGATAAGATGGAAAAAGGTTATCGTCATGATCTTCATCAGGACCATACATATCATCATCTTCGAAATGAGAGTTCTCGGAATACTTGCTATCATACTGACGAGTAACATCTACCTCCACTGTTGTAACTGTATCATTCTTGTCCGATACTCGAACGATTTGAAACTCATTTAGAAATGGAACTTTAGTTTTCTCACCAACATTCATACAAAACGAGTAGCAAGCATACTGTTCATACTTGTTGGGGATGTAGTCAGTGTATGTAATACATACCTGATCATCATCTTGACGTTGATAACTCCATCCCATAACATAATCAAATCCTAGACGTGAGCCAACTAATTCCAACTGTTTGCACTTGTAGTAAGCTGATTCTGGAAATTGGTGACAATCATCACTATTAGAACAAAGGCAGGTCTCAATCATGGTCAACCTTGTATCATTGACACTTGCCTTTTTGTTAAATAGGGAGAAGCAGTCGAGATGTTTACCATTCGCAATTGGTGATTGTAATCTATTCAAGAGCTCTTCATTATAAACTTGCAATTCATTATTATTCATATCATCAAACATAATGTTTTGACTTCTACCATAACCATGGTCATCACATTCACCTAACTTGTAATATAGTAATTCGTTAAATGTAGAGTTTAGAGTATCAAATACAGTACTCCATGTATCATCCATCTTGTTGCAATCGAATTCTGAAGAAATAGGACGTTCTGCACTACCCTTATCAACTAAAGCCATGCAAAAGTTAGTCTTGAGATATTGACTACTATCATTAAGTAAATGAAAGTAACACCAAATAGTACGTTCCTTTCCATCCAATGGAGAAGTTACTACACCACATTCAATAGCATCTTCATCAGAATATGCCGAGACAGTTTGATTAAGTTTCATATCAAAACATGAACTCCATGTTTGATTCTTTCTGATGTATTCTTCAGGATGTGAAAAGCAATTGATTGGATCGTTGACGAGGTAACATCCACCACATGCTATACTATTACCATTCTCTTGACTTGGTTTGATGATACGTGCACAGAATGAAGTATTGTAATGTATGGTTGAGGGTAGTACATTTGAAACTGTTAATATATCATCCTGCCCTTGCTCTGCTGCTGTATCGGCAAAGGACATCGTCATCAACTGCACTAGATATATTGGAAACCAATTAAGGTGCACCATCAAAGTTACAAAATTTATTGATAGAATTGCCCACAATATCTAGACCACCGAGCATATCATATGCACAATTGCAACAACACTGATAACAACACCCTCATATGCCTACCATGTTGCAATCGTGGTCTCATCCTTTCTTCTCCTTATTTGTTTGACCGACGGTCATCAGCACAATAAAGTTATTATGCTGCACTATTTTGCAAAGTGCGCATTTGTACTCTACAAAAATTATGAGTGTAATATTATGCACTCTCGACCTTGAACTCGATTTGTTGAATCGTACTATCTGTGTTGTTATTGACGAGTAATGGATTGCTAATAGTATTGACCAAAGTAGACTTAGAGGACAAGCAAAGGAGGAGAGTTCATCGGGGTTATTCATTGCAATAGCCCAGGCTGAACAGAGTATAAAGTTATACATAGGGAGAAAATAAAGTTGCAATTGCAGAAAGTTGGTGTCTTACCTTTGCTTTCTATTGTTGGTGATAAGTACGTCATCATCGGTTCTGATATACATATTGGTTCTAATATACATATTTGAATACATATCGTTGGATTTATTATTATCCGTCAGTGGTCTGTGCGGCGTAGTGGTAGGCAGGCGAATACACAAGATATGAGCAACACATCTGGAAATGATGTATCGACATCGATATGTGCCAATTGTGGCAAGGGAGAAGAGGCCGGTATTAATCTCAAGGCATGTACAGCATGTAAATTGGTTAAATATTGCAATAGAGAATGCCAAATTGCACACAGACCGCAACATAAGAAAGAGTGCAAGAAGAGGGCTAAGGAATTACATGATGAAAATTTATTTAAACAACCTCCACCAGAGGAAGAAGATTGCCCAATCTGTATGTTACGCTTGCCATTTCTTGGATCGGGGAAGGTTTATATGGCCTGTTGTGGTAAAATG
>Ga0075437_14032_pt1 | contig 12938 bp, 11 predicted proteins | sample MintriMetagenome_FD_74266 | JGI IMG/M metagenome (GOLD analysis project Ga0075437, IMG submission 74266) | Marine eukaryotic communities from Monterey Bay, USA to study complex ecological interactions - Minidiscus trioculatus and... | ecosystem: Environmental > Aquatic > Marine > Unclassified...
AAAGTAGTAGCAATACTCCTCTCTTTGATTGGTCCATGATAAAGAGTTTTCAGTTTTCACATCCACTTACTCTTTACCAAGCAGACGATGCATGCGGCCGAGAGATTCATCAGATCATCCGGCCATACTCAACCACACTGCAATATTAGATAGCAAGAAAGGGTCACAACAATGAATAGATGTATACGGTGGCTCGTCATTTTGACGACACTACTGCTTCTTCAACATATCATTGCAATAACTGCAATAAGTCTAATAAGTGCACCTTCAAAAATTAGAGAACTGCCAGACCAAGTATTAATTGGTTACACAAGTGGTCATAACTATACAAAAGTGAAACAGAGTATTGTTAATGATGGTGTGAATGTTGTTATATGGTCATTTATTGACATTGTTGCAACGCCGACAAGTCCAAACAACACTACGGTATCTTCTCATAATGGAAACATCAGAACAAACTTGGATTTACAAACAATTGCATCATTTATAAACCAACTTGATATCGACGGATATTCAAACATTATACATTTAACAAGTTTTGGTGGTTGGAATGGTCCACATTTAGATACAACTCTCTCAGCACATGAATGGTATACCATCTGGCAATATTCGAATGCATCAAAAATATTTCATGGTATAGACTTTGATTTAGAAGGAAGTGACAATCTAACATCAACAAACAATGTATTTACAGTTGATTGTTTGAATTTAATGGGTAGTATTAGTACATTGATGAATGATAATGGATATATAGTATCAATTGCACCACCACTATCGTATCTCAACATGAACAACTCAAACTTTAGTAGATATGTCAATATATCAATACCGAATAGACGTTGGCATTCAGACTTTCATTACTTTGGTTCTAATGCATATGCATATCTACTTGCCAAGTATGGAAATTATATTGATTTAATATCTATACAATTATATGAAAGTTGGTCTGACGCTGGTATGTCAATCTATCATGATGGAGTGAATGGATCGGATTATTTGTATAACTTTGTACATGACTTGGCAGTGAATAATGAATCGTACCATGTTGAGTTTGATCAAGATACAACACTTGGTATGAAGGTTCAAAATGTATCTGTGCCTCTATCAAAGTTGGTAATCGGATTAGCCAATGGATGGGCAGTGAATAACAATCCCGACTCATCAAATTATCATAAAGCTCTATACATATCTGGTAAAGAATGTGAAGTGACATATAGACGACTGTTAAATGATCATCATGTTCCGCGAGGGTTCATGTATTGGACTATTGAAGAACGGGGTAAGAATGATGTATACCTAGCAAAAGATATTGGCCAGTTTCTATTCCCCAATAATGATACATCGAAATCGGATGACAACAACAACAACAAGAAAGGCCACAATAACAATACAAGCCGTAGTAGAGGTTCACAACATTATATATTAGGCACTGTGACCATTATCGGATTATCAATCTATTGTTATATTAGAAGGTATGACATTCGAAGTTTATGGATTAGAGTGATTGATCATTACCATGACTATGTTAGTGCACTTGAGGATAGTGGAGGCCAACAACAGGCACCTCTGCTTGACGATAGTAGTTTTATATTCGAGACTGTCAGATGATGGAAACTCAACTCCAGTTGCTGTGGCTATGTCTCCATTCTCTAAGTCTGTGCAGTTTCCTGTCGATAGTCGATAGATTCTTGGGGGCAGTAGTACATGGTCATTAGTATAAGAATAAGAAGAGCTATCGATGAAGGAGCCTCAGGCTATCCAAGGTCAAATTCCATATCTGCTGTTTGTATATGATCTATGCAACTGCCAGGCTCCCTTAACTTCTCCATCCTCGGTACTGGAGATTCTTGGTCTTGATGGTGGAGGGCAGTAGATCATATCTTGTCGTGCACGGTATCTTTGGCTAGCAAGTTCAAGAGAAAGATCTTAACAGCAACATCCTCGGCCCTATGCTCTCATAAATATCAATCATCATCAATAAGAAGTGATCAGCATTATAAAATGAAGCATTATAGAGATATTCTAGTACATGGTGTCCAGTTGGTTAGGCATTTAAAGGTATGTTTATGTCTTTGAATCGCTCATCCCTTGATCTTTTTTATTATGAGAACACATCATCCATCATCATCAATTATAGCTTACATGTGTCTCTTCTTCTTGCTATTGTTCTTTGCATATATATCCATTGCATAGGGACAACAAACATCGGATGGTAGCAATGAACTGGCCATTATAAACCTTCCCATCGCCGCGGCACGAGGATATGCTCAAAGAACACTAAGCCGCAGCCGCATATTAGCAGAAGAATCGGGCGATGATGTGGATATGGATAGCCTCATCACTGATATTGGATCGAGTGAAGAGGATATGGAGTTTGGTGGAGATGGTAGTGGCGGATTTGACTTTGGAGGTGAGGAGGGAGATGAGGATGAGTTCGATCTCCTCTCGGGATTTGATGGAGGAGAAGGTGGATTTGATTTAGGCTTAGGGGAGGCGTGGATCCCAGGTGACGATCCCATGGTGGATGCTATTATGGAGAATGTGGATAAGTGTGGAATAGATATTACAGATATGTCAAACAAAGCTTTTGGTGCCTTCCTTATGTCCGGAGCTGGAGCTGGAGCGAGCACATCATCCAATTCACAATCTTCTCTTGCAATGTATCGGGATTTGGCCATGACGTACAGCCCAATCCTTCTGGCATTGAAAGATGATGACGAAGAGGAATGCAGTAGTATTGATTCTGCAAAGATATTGTTAGCATCCGAGGAGTATTTGCAGTGTTCAGGTGAGCAGCTACATATCTGATCTTTCTGTCTCTGATCCCTTCTTATTTTAAATGCTCACATCTTGTGTTCTTCCCCCTCTACCCCTCTTGTCTTAATATACTAGGCATGTATGACTTCTTTGGATCTATAGACTTTCAAGATGATCAAACTCTTGCCTTTATTATGGATGGTGTTACAGAATGCCAGCCAGTCATTGACTTAATGATGAGCACCGAAGACATGGCCACGTTGTCTATGGATACCCTCAGTACTAAACTCAACGATGAAACTGCCACGGCATGTCTCCAGACTCTTCTAGGAGACAATCCATTTGCAAACTATTTACGTTATACCTATCAGAATCTGGATCAGGAATTAGATTGCTTTGGCAGATTCGGCGAGGCTTTGCCGCATTGTGTTTTAACTACTGAAGTATCATCCGAGTCCGAGGATGATGCCATATCTATGCCTCTAAGTTTGATGAAGAAATTGGATTGCATGATCAGTTCAAGTTATGAGAGTATACTTGATGAATTGTGTGATGTGATGTACACCAGTCTTGATAAGTGCCTCGCAGCATATGCCGCTACCGCAGATCTTGCTGTTGTATCTTCTTGTGTAAAAGAAGAGGGGTTAATGTTAGGGAAACAAGAAGACTTGTTCGGTATGGATTCATCTGTACTGGATGGTAATAACCAAATCCCTGGCTTCTGCTCCAGGTCTTTTCAAAGAAGGGGAACTGATACAACTGCTTTACAATCTCGGTTAGATCAGTACAATAAGAAACGAGAGTATGGATGGGTTGTGCAGGATACAACCGCTGCTCAAGTTGTGGTCAAGACAGCTCCCAAATCACTAGAAGATGAAGCCGACGAGGTACTAGAAACCCCTCAAGAATCATACAATTCAGACCCTCAGGCTCAGGATATTGCACTTTTACAATCAAGTGAATGGAACAATGGTGAGGTATCGACTGATACTGAAACTGCTTCGGGGAGTAGTAGTTTTGCTATATTCGTAGTGGTAGGAGTAACTATCATTGCTGCAGTAGGACTTGTATTGGTTGTCAAGCGACGTACCCAGGGAAATGATCAGCAGTTCAAACCAGTTTTTGGTGGTGATAATACTCTACCATCTGTTGTATAAAGTATTACTCATTCTATGCCAGAAGAATTAGATATTCAGCTGCAGATCATATCGATATGAACAGCTGCAGAGATATGTCACAGTGTGTTGAATGTAATTGTAAATTAAAAGTTCCTTTGTGTTAGACAAACCCATATTCTACCAAAAACTTACGCTTGTTGGAAGATAGAGGCATAATCATGTGTGATGAGATGACTCTAAGATTCAGATGGTATCCTTAAGGATACCAGCCTTGTTTATAAGTTCATTGATTGCAACACGACAATTATTGGTATAGTCTGGTATAGTACAATATATTATAAGGCAGTTAGTATACTACGAAGATGTCAGTGGTCAGTATTAGTGTGTTAAACCTCTATATCTCTTAGAGGGAATGACGAGCCTTCTCTTCTAGGCATAATACCTAAACCAATGCTATCTTTAGGTGTCTCTCTAGGGATAAGAGTCTTCAAATGATGAATTATGAGTGGTATGACACGGTGCATCAAATATCAAAGCGGCGGCAGTATATCATCTTATTAGTTTCATTCATTGTCGGCGTATTCACTTACATTAGCTCTAAATTGACACCGAAACGTGGGAGAGATAGAAGGGTATTAACTTTATAATAGCTCACTGAATTGTTCACATCTTGTGCGTGCACCTTAAATCAATATTGTATTATATATTGTAAGTTGAACTCGATATACAGTATATAAGAACTTACAGTATTAGATCGCAGTATTGCGGCAGATTAATTGATAAGTAAAGTGTCATCGTTGCAATTTCCGACATAACAAAGCGCAGTATCATGGCGAGTCTGGCGAATCTAACCAAGGAGCAAGTAGATAAAGAATTTAATCAAGCATTTGGTAGACATACAGGCTTATCTAAAGGTATGAGAAAAGTGTTAGATATAATCAAAAACAATGGTATCATATCTGAACTTGGTGAGAACAAGTTTGTATTATATCCGGCAGAAGCCATCCTCTTTACAAATCAAGCTTGGCAGTTGCTAGGAAAATACATTGCAAATCATACACACCTTGATGATGTTGACCTTGACGGATGTAGTCTCACTGATCAAAAGATGTTTGCATTATTTAGTGGGTTGGTAAAAAGCTCCTTATCTGAATTAGATATAAGAGACAATGTATTTGGTATAGAAGGGGTACGATCTATGGTACGGTTTCTTCAGAATTCTCCGAATTTATCATACATATACATTATGGAAAACAATAACTTCAACTCAGAGTGCTTTACAGTATTGGTTCAAGCATTGCAGAATACGAGAGTGAGGAGATTGGAGTTAGAGGAATGCAGTATAACAGATATCTCTGTATTAGAAGCATATAATGATCTCCCAAACCTCCATACACTCAATTTGAATTGCAATAAAATTGGTAGAGGGGGTTGTGTATCATTGGCTAATCTTTCTTACAAGAAGGAAATACAAGATTGGAATGGTTGAATCTAGACAACACTGACATTGATGATGAAGGAGCAGAAGCACTTGCAATTTCACTCAAACATAATACCACGGTGAAAACAATTAACTTGAGGGGGAATAGCAACATCACGAAGATAGGGCATCGGGCATTCTTGGAAGTCCTGCATGATATGTCATCAATTGAAAATACGTACAATTCAAACCATACACTGACAGAGATGAACTTGGTTGACACTGGTAGAAAGAGTGATTTGATTCGATGTATTGATTCAGTAATTCGGATGAACAAGAAGAACCCAACCTCCCATGCAGCTGGTAGGGCAAAAGTTATCAAATATCAACTGAACAGCCAGGACAGAAGAGATCAATGTCAACTGCATGGTATTGGATACTCTTCCATCGGCAATCTTTTAGCTGATATTGATCCTATTCTCCTTCCCGATATCCTTGCATTGATTGGAGAAGAGCACGGCCATAATGAATTATATAACGCTCTAGTACCGACGGCACCAGATTTGATGTCATGTGTTAATACAAGTCATGGGAGTCAACTTAGTGGAAAGAAAAGGTATCGGGATAATGAACTTACTCGTTGGCTTGGGCATTGATTGAGTTGGGATCCTTGGGAATTAGGAAGAATAGCGGCAGTGGATGGTGGAAGGGAAGGCGGAAATGGGTAGAAAGGTAGAAGCTAAATCATAGAGGGGATGGGTGTACATTCGTTAAGGTAAAAGGTAAATGTTAGTTTAGTAGTCAAGCTTCAGCCGCTTCTGCTTCTGTAGATCTACCCTAAACATAGTTTCTCATAGACATGAAAACTATTTTTAAGTAATAAGTACTAAGTGTCAGGCGGCTGGCCATAGTACTAGTACTATCATAGGTTATCATCAATTGATATACAATTAACAATAATATAATAACTTCATCAGCTTTTAACGTTCTATCGATTGGTAGTGATTTTGGTGTATATTCATAATTTGCTCAAAGAAATAAGCATTGCAAAAAAGTACACATCTTGTGCACCTTTTCTACCTATTGTCTATTTTGAACTATCGATTATACAGTATATAAGAACTTACAGTCACATACCACGGAAGTATTAGATATTGCAACAGATTAACTAATTATACGGTCCCACCATTGCAATTCCCACCACAATACAAGTGCAATACCATGTCGAGTGAAGACGAACCTAATCGGGAAGAGGAAGATGAACAATTTAACCAAGCTTTTGGAGAGCATACTGGCATCTCTAAAAGTTGTAGTGGCGATATAAATGATATCAAGAATAATGATCCCGATGAGACAGAGTTAATTTTGAATTCATCTGATGTGGAGCGTTTTACGGATCTATCTTGGAGATTGCTTGGCCGATACATTGCAAATAACATTCATTTGGAAGCCTTGGTCTTAAGCTGTTGTCGTCTAACTGATGAAAATATGGCACTATTATTCAGAGAATTACCAAGCAGTAGTTCGATAAGTGCATTGGATATGCGTATGAATGACTTTGGTATAGAAGGAGTAAGGTGTATGCTTCCCTTCTTTGAAAATACACCAAATTTATCAAATATCGAATTCAGTCGAAATAATATCAACTCGGAGGGCTTTGAATTGTTGGTGAACACGTTACATAGGGTATCATCAAAAGTGAAGACAATAGACTTATGTTATTGCAATATAATAGACATATCGGCATTAGATACTTACAATCTACCAAACCTTCAATCACTTACGTTGGATGGAAACAAAATTGGTAGAGATGGATGTAGAATATTATCAAGTGTTCTACAGAAAGAAGATACAAGTTTGAAATACTTGTACCTTAGATATACTGATATTGACGATGAAGGGGCAGAAGCCCTTGCCGGATCGCTCCTAAACAATACCATGCTACGTACTCTTATATTGGCAGTTACAAAGAGAGGGTTCAAGGCATTCTTGAAACTTTTAGCTGATGTATCATCTATCGAGAATACTTACAACTCCAATCATACATTGACAAACTTATCGGTTCCTCAAAACACGAATGATGAGATATATAGACAGATTAATTCTACATTGCAGATTAACAAGTATAGCCAAGATTCCCGTAGGGCAAAAGTCGTCAAGTATCAACTAAATAGCCAGAAGAGAAAAGAGCTTTGTCAGCTACAGGGCATCAATTACTCATCTGAAGATAATATGCTTGCGGGTGTTGAGCCAAAGTTATTACCAAAGATTCTTGCACTGATTGGGGAGAAGAATGGCCAAAGTGATTTCTACACCTCACTTTTGCCCGTGGCACCAGATCTAATGTCATTCATTGATAGAAAGGCAATGCTGAAAGATGAAAGAGCTCGAAAAGCGGTTCAAATGAAAGAACTTACTCGTCAACTTGCTGTTCTAGCTGCTGAGGATGACCAGCTGAACAAACGGCTGGCACTCATTGAGTTGGGGGATAGTAAGCAAGCGGCAGTTGTGGATAGAGGGAAGGAAGGTGACGGTGGAGAGAAGCGGCAAAGGATGAGCTAGGTAGGGGGGAATCAGCTTGAGGTATAGTGTTGATGAATTGTAAATTAATATACCGTTAGTATCAACAAACCCACCTCTATTCTTTAGTAGTTCGTGGTGTTGTAGTCCCCCCCCCCTTCATATTCATAGTATTAGTATCCTCTCATTGTCTGATGATTTCGAAAGAACGTTAAAAGCTGATTAAGATGGTATATTGTTAGTATATATGAGCGCATACCAAATGACGAGAGTTATGAGGAGGCAAAGATAGTCTAAAGGCGTTATCTTTTGGCGTTGTTTGGCCATGGGAATAGAGTTTGGCGGTTGCCGTATTGCGGGAGTCAGTATACTAAAAGCGTATCATTTGTCTCTTTTGACAATCGGCTAATAATATCTTCTAGCTTTTTGTAGTATCTATATTTTAGCGTATCTTTTGTCAGAATGTTACTTGCAATAGATTGTTACGCGGCGGCATCTAGCGGTAGTGGCGGCGCTTCGTTGCTATTAGAACAGTACAGTGCTATAGTCCTTTGTAGTGATACCACTACATTCATTTTCGTTGGTATATGATAACTTCTAAATATAACAATTACCGCTGATATACAGATACATATCAAAAAATTTGAAAGACAATTGGAATTTGATGGACATGGAAGAAGAACATCAGCAAGCGTTTGGGGAGCACACCGGCATCGATGGAGAAGTCCGAGGATGTATAAATTTGATCAAAGATAACGATCCAGACTTTACTCGATTCATTTTGGATCCATCTGATGCAGATCGTTTTACGGATCTTGCATGGACACTACTCGGGCGATATATTGCAAACAATACACACTTGAAAGAGATTAATCTGGAGAATTGTCGTCTCACTGATGAAAAGATGGCATCACTATTCAGAGAATTAACAAGAATCATATCATTAGAAAGGTTAGATATAGATGATAATGAGTTTGGGATAGAAGGAGTACGTTCCATGATATCCTTCTTGCAAAACTCTCCGAATCTTTCTGTACTTTACTTGGGTGGCAACAGGAATATCAAATCAGAGTGCTTTGAGTTATTGATTAGTGCATTAGAGGAAAGTCTGCGGAAGAATTATTCATTGGTAATTGCAATATTACAGACATATCAGCATTAGAAACATACAATCTTCCACACCTTAAACAACTCATTCTAAATGAAAATGATGTCGGCAAAGAGGGGTGTAGAATACTATCTAATATGGTACAGAAAGACGGATCAACTTTGAAAGAATTATACATGATAAATACGGGTATCAATGATGAAGGGGTAGAGATACTTGCAAACTCACTCAAGCACAACACGACATTGAAAAAACTTAATTTGAATGGTAATGACGGCATTACGGAGAAAGATGTATTCTTGAAGCTTTTGGTTGACGTATCATCTATTGGCAATACATACACATCTAATCACACTCTGACAGAATGCAGTTTGATTGAATATGAAACAACGAACAGTGAAATACAATCTTTGATAAAAGATGCATGCAAAATGAATCGAATGAATAGTAATCCTGGGCGTGCTAAAGTCATCAAGTATCAGCTAAACAGCCAAAACAGAAAGAAGTTATGTCTACTACAGGGTATCGAGTATTCACCCGGTAGTATCTTTTTAGATATTGAGCCTACTCTTCTGCCTCGGGTCCTTGCTTTGATCGGGGATAGACGCGGGCAGAGCGAACTTTATAATGCACTGATTCCGACGGCACCCGACCTACTGTCTTATATTGATCGTAAAGCCATGTTGAAAGATGTATTGGTAAAGAATGCGGCACGAGCAACTTCTTTAGCTGAGGAGTTTACAAATAACTTGGCTGAGTTAGAACGAAAAATGGCTGCTCTAAAGACTGAGTACTCGTATCAAACATCTCGTCTCACTGCTCATAATGTTGAGGTTAATAACCGTCTTGAATTGATTGATTTGGGAGATAAGAAGCAGTCGTTAGGCGGAAAAGGCATGAGAAATGAGTATGAGGAGGAGGAGACTAGTAGCAGTAAGAAGCAACGAATAAGCTAAGAGCAAGTACATTAGAGTGGACACATGATGTGAGCATCTCCCACGTCTTAAGTCTACTCTGTTTCCAACTCAAACTCACACCCCTCCTCTTCTACTAGATCTACACTCTACTCTAGTATACTTTGCAATGTTATGGAATACTAGCTTTATATGTACAAAACAACAAGCAATACACTTCCCAACTCTCCTTACAACTTCACATCCACTCACATCAATGAATAATGGGTGCCCGAATAACTTCCAAATTCGAATCAACAACAGCAATGGCCCTATCCTCTCTCTTTGGATTCTTCGGTCCACCAACTGGTTCCTCCACAAAGCATGCTAGAAAGTTACCATTATCATCAGGATCTGGTACATCACCCTGTACAAATGTACAACATTCCTCTGGAGATAAATTATCACAATCCCATGGACCTATCGTAGTTTCGACACCGCCAACAATCCATGGCCATGGGTAGAAGACTACTCCGTCATCGAATATACCTGATAATTTCGTACCTGACTTATCTGTTAGCAGTACGATCTTGTAATATCCTGGATCGGTTTGTTCACGTATCTTGCGATAATCTAATATGAGAGATGTTTGATTATTGAATTGTGTAGGACGGGCGGTGACATAGGAGTTTACTATTTGACGACATTCTTCGAGGGGTTTTCCTACACAGTCGTCAATTTTTGGATCGTTTGGCTGTAGTTTAGAGCGGTGTGTAGAGATTGATACGAGGGAGGGGTAGGGTAAGCTAATAATGAACATGACATGACATGCACAAAATCTACTAAAATTATTCCATGATATGCACACATATCACTAACATAGGATACCGACTTACATATTTATCGGCAGCCCCATTAAACATCATACGATGGCCATAATGCTTTTCAATAATATCACTCATCCGTCTTGTACCTAAATTATAACCTTCCTCGGTTGTTGTTAACATTTTACGATGGCGATTCTCATGCTCCTCGACTGCTTGTGGAGTAGTTTTAGCTTTAAGAGCCTGTTTTTGTTTACGGCGTAATCGTCGTTGCTGTCGTTTGTTCATCGGTTTATCGAGTTGTTGTGGAGTAGGAGAGGCTTTACTCCAATTGTTACCCCTCCAAGGCATTTCCTTATCATTATTTAATCGTCGTCTATCATCATAGGTGTTGGTTATGGTTGTTGATTCGTTGAAGAGTTGATAGGATATTGTGGTTAGGGCTACGAGTGATATAATGATACTCTTTGGGCGTTGTCGCCGCCGCCGCCGAGTTATATTATTTGTCTGTTGTTCTACTGGGTGGTCTATCATCTTTAGTAGAGGTATATGTCGATATAAAGCCGTCTATTGAGCAATAGGAGAGCTAAATACATAGTAGGAGAGCGACACATCAGACATTGCAATGACTCGCTAATGCTCGCTAAATTTTATTCCATCAAACTTGCAACGGCCGTATCTTTTAGGATACCCTCTCACCTCATACATACAGCTTACATATGATTGTGAGAAGAGACAGGATAAGAGACCCAGGTTACCTATAATAAGAGAAGGACATTATCAATACTTTCATATACAATCAACATAGTTGAAGGATCGGTAGCTATTACCCTTTTGAAAAGCAGTGGTTTGGTAGCTCGCGGCGAGGTAGTTATGAATACAAGGCGAGGGTATACTCGACCAATTTTTTACTTCTCTACACATCTCTAGTAGTATCTGTATCATCATTATCTTCTTCTTTGATTATTAAATAAAGGTATATTATAATAGTAGATAGATCTAAAGTATTGTCAAGTTCACTGGTGTAGATTATGATGAACCACGAACAACAACAAAATCATGAGAATGAACAACGTCGAGAATACCAGAGAGTATTTGGTTATGTCAGCACTTATGGTCAAGGAGTTGGGGATGATATAGACAGAGTCAGGCATAATGATCCTGATATGAGCTATCTTTCTATAATGTGCAATCCAATTAAAGAGTTATCTCTGGATTCATGTAGTATCAATGACGTATCAGCGTTGGGGAATAGCTCACTCCCACTCTTGGAAACACTCAATTTGACCGAGAATAATATACATATTTTATCGACATTTGAGAATTACACAAAACTACACACCCTAAATCTAAGCGGAAATAACATAAGCATAGATGGATGCAGGACATTATGTCATCTATTACAAAATGAAGATTCAAGTTTAGCAACGTTAGATCTTGATAACAACGATATTAATGATGAGGGTGTGGAGATAATTACCAACTCACTCAAGCACAATACTAAATTGGAAACATTAGAGTTGGCGGGGAATAACAACATCACAGAGATAGGGTACAAATCATTCTCGAAGCTTTTAGGAGACGTATCATCCATTGGGAATACATACAATAATTCGAACCATACACTGACAGATCTTTCCCTCCCCATCACCCAAAGGAGGCATATTGATAATATGCTCAAAATAAACGATGATGATCATAATCCCGGTAGAAGAAAAGTTATTCAATATCAGCTAAACAGTAGTAATAGAACAAAATTAGCCAATCTACAAGGCGTTACATGTACTGACAACAGTGTCTATGCACAGATTGATCCTATAGTTTTACCTGAGGTACTTGCCTTGATTGGGGAGGACAAACATTGTTCCCAAAATGATTTGTATTGTGCATTGGTTGCAACAGCGTCGGATCTAACATCGCTCGTCAATAAGCCTGTAGCAATCAAAGAAAAGATTGAGAAGAAGAAGGAACGGATTGCTCGGCTTACTGTCGAATACAACCAAAAAGTTGGAGCTTTAAATGCTGAAATTAATGAACTTAATGAGGAATTACAATCATTGAGCATACCCGGGGTATCAAATTATATTATGGCATTAGATAATACCACAAATACAGATGGTGAGAGTGGTAAGAAGAGGCGTATTGATAGCTGTTAACTAAAGATGATAATCTATTAATGTAATGTCAAATAATGAGTCTAATGACCTCTTCATTCTTTCCCCCTCTTCTTCTTTTTATCTTGACCTTCTAAACACCGCCACTAACTTTACTACCTCCACTGACTGTATCAGTATCATG
>Ga0075437_11741_pt1 | contig 12928 bp, 9 predicted proteins | sample MintriMetagenome_FD_74266 | JGI IMG/M metagenome (GOLD analysis project Ga0075437, IMG submission 74266) | Marine eukaryotic communities from Monterey Bay, USA to study complex ecological interactions - Minidiscus trioculatus and... | ecosystem: Environmental > Aquatic > Marine > Unclassified...
TACCTCATCAAAGTTAGTGCATATCATAATTTTGGTGTTTTGAGTTTTTTGAGCCGGTGTTTCAAAACACATTTTTTTGCTCGTCTCGTTTTGCTACCTCATCTCAGACGGTATTTTTTCAGCAACATAATAAACAACGTCATATCATATTAACCAGCCCACCTACCTCCACTAGCCGCCCTACCTATAAAAACATAGAGAGTAGTATATTAAGACTCTTATTCATCTCTTCTTTCCATTGGTGATAATATCATTTGATAATTTCAATCCACATACACTACACAACATAACTTTGAAAAAAATACAATTTTATTATGAGTTCATCTTTTGTACCCAATGAGGAAACTGATTTCATTCCTGAAAATATCCTTTTAACTGGAGGAGCTGGTAAGTATCAGTGCTTTACATATATGTGTGTGAGCGGGGTATATATATGGTATCACTTCGTGTGGTTATATCGCGGCACCACGTATTTGTCAATTTTTTATCTCACATGCACTTACTAACTACTATCATATCATATCATATCTCATACCACTATTTAGGATTCATTGGATCTCATGCGGCTATTCTACTTGCAAAAAAGTATCCACATTATAAAGTTGTTGTATATGATAAACTTGATTACTGCTCATGTCTGGCGAACCTTGATGAGATTTCACGTCTCAAGAACTTTAAATTTGTCAAGGGTGATATTAGTAGTCCTGACCTTGTTTCGTATGTAATGACGGAGGAAAAGATTGATACAGTTATGCACTTTGCTGCCCAAACACATGTTGATAATTCATTTGGCAACTCATTCAACTTTACTCAAAGTAATATCTTTGGTACGCATGTATTACTCGAGGCTGCAAAGATTCACAAGGGTATTAAACGATTCATTCATGTGTCTACGGATGAGGTATATGGCGAGGGAGAATCATTCGAAACAGAGGCAATGAAGGAAGAACATATTCTAGAACCAACCAATCCTTATGCTGCTACCAAGGCGGGTGCTGAATTTTTGGTAAAGTCATACCATCGTTCATTCAAACTTCCTTGTATTATCACACGTGGTAACAATGTGTATGGGCCTCATCAATTCCCCGAGAAGTTAATTCCAAAGTTTACCAATCAACTATTACGTGGCCGTCCTGTGACATTACATGGTGATGGAAGTAATACACGTAACTTCCTATATGTTGAGGATGTTGCACGTGCCTTTGAGGTCATCTTACACAAAGCCCAACCTGGTCAGATTCTGAATATTGGAGGTGATAATGAAATTAGCAACCTGGATGTGGCCAAGAAGCTTATTGATTTGTTGGATTTGGGAGATAAGAAGGATGAATTAATCACATTTGTTCCCGACAGGAAGTTTAATGATTTGAGATACACAATTAACAGTGGCAAGTTGCATCAACTTGGATGGACAGAGCAAATGAGTTGGGAGGAAGGATTAAAAACAACCGTGGAATGGTACAAGAATTACACTAGTAGGTTTGGCAATATTGAGGATGCACTTGTTGCTCATCCTCGTATCGGTGTTGCTCCGGGTGCAGCTGTTACTAATACTTAGAGACAGAGATTAATTTGCATGTCAAGTTTCGGGGAATGGATAAGGTTTTGAATGAAGGTATAAATGGCTTAAAGATAAGGGGTCATAATGTTGAGTTATTTTTTGACATTTCTATCCTGTTGCACTTGATATAAGATCAATTCAATTGCTTATTCATTGATATTTTTATCCTGATTTTTTTAACACCACTAGAAATAGGATCATTATGAAAGGCTAGGTTACTGTCGTCATCATCTCTTCTTCTTTCTTCTAGTCTCTGACTTTTTTGGAGCAGCCACATTTCCTTTATTTAGGTACTGCTGTGGTCGAAGTTTCTGGAAGATGCGCATTTCACAAGTATGAGTATAAAGACGAAAGAGAGGCGATTATAACTTCTGTGAGACTTTGTGGTTTGCAAAGGTAATCAAATAAAGGCAAACCAAGTTCAAACAAAGTGACCAGATCACTGAGGCGTCATATTGAACACACGAATTCTTATCATAAAAACAATACTAACGTGGACTTTCCTGTGCTAAACCTCCATGCCCTGTCAAAAACATTCTCCAGTAGTGAGCTGCATCAGTATTACCTGTAAGCCACTTACGAAACATTGGGTTAGACTTCGACTCTTCAACTATTTCTGCAGGCAATCCAAGCTGATCTCGACAAGCCTGTCGATACTCTTCTTCTTCACTAAGTGTAACAATATTATCCATCTCTTCCTTGCTATATTGAGGAGTAGTATCATCATTTGAATCTCCACTAAAAAGCAGTTGTTCATATGCATCAGTAATATCCTTAAAATCAAATTCCAAATCGTCCCCTTCTGCAATCACATCAGGGTGATATCGTTTAGCTGCTTCAAAGTATGCATGTCGAAGTTCACGAAGTGAGAACTTGTCATCTTCTGAGAACCCCAACATTGCTTTTGCAGCCGAAGTTGTTAAGCATCGGTTTGATATTATATGATGTGTTGTTTTGAAGGTGTAGGATTGTATAATAACTTTTGGACGGCATATCCGGAGGCAGCGAGAGATATACATCAACCCTGTCTTATCTCTTTAGATATTTTGCAATAAATACTCAAACTATTCTCCAGCTTGATATTCATCCATAATACTCTCTCTCTATAATCTATATAACGTGTAGAGTACAAGTAGTATATGTAGTTGCAGAGGTAGCTAGATGTATCTCAACTAACCAGATACTAAATAGGCCGAACTCAATCAACAACTTTACTCCAAACAGCTTAGTATTATACCATTTGTCACTACCAATAAACAAACACCAACAGAGACAACAGGTAGAGCGTACTAAGTACTGACGACTCAAGTCAATGTGGGGCAGTGACTCTCTTCTAAATTTAGCGAGTAAACGTACAATTGAGTATCTTTTTTGAACAATTTCTCTCGCTTGAATCCATTGTTAGTGGTGTGGGCTAAGTACTTGGTTAGGAAGGTGTGTATATTGTTGTTGTAGCCGATTATATTGATTAGTGGGTGTGTTAATTGTTGTGTTATTTTTGTGGGGCCAGAAGTAATAAATTTGCCCGTCAGAGTTAGTATTTTTTTGGTTATCCAAGAGTGCTACATACCAATGATAATTTAAGTTGGGTTTGGTGTACGTATTACATTGGTACTATATTGTTGTGGTTATATTAGCTAAATGCGTGTTTTATATAATTATAAACAATATGCAACTCATACACAACTCCTCTCACATTAATTTTTCTTTATCTCAATCTCCACAATACACACAACACAGGTCCGCCAAAAGATATCATTGGAGCAAGAACATAATACAACATACCTACAAACATGTCTCGAAGCAGTGGAAGTACCAACTACAATGATCTTCTCAAAAAGACGGAACACTACGATAAGGATGAACGATACATGGCCATCTCCGATCTATGTGAGGCCTTGAAAAAGAATGCCGCACAGGCCAACTCTGAAAAGGCTGCCTCAGCATCAGCTTCACCTAGCAGTTCAGGTAAACCAACCCATTCATCTGCCATTGATTCACAAACTGAACGTCGTATTTGCAGTGCGGTATTAAGTTTATTAGACGATACATCCAATGATGTACAGACTGTGGCAGTTAAAACATTGAGTGTATTACTAATTACAGTTCAAGAGGAACAGGTTGTTGAAATTGCTGATAGGTTAACTACTTTGGTATTAGACCAATCTAAGAGTGCTTTACGTGATGTATATGCCATTGGACTAAAGACTTTAGTTGAAACTGTCCCATCATCAATGGGAAATGTTGTTAGTCATCGATTAATTCAACGTTTAATTGATGGTATTCATACCAATTCCAAAAAACCCAAGGGTGGTAAATCAACTGGTGCCGCCACTGAAAGTAGTAGTGCCGATGAGAAAAATTCGGAGGAAATTGTTATTGCATGTCTAAATGTGCTCACTGATTTACTAACGCGATTTGGTTCATCATCCGAAAGCATCACGAAGCAACATGAACCATTGTTGAATGTTAGTTTATCCCAACTCGCCTCTACCCGGGCGGTAGTTCGTAAACGTGCCGGCACTACCATTGGTGTTCTCGCCACTGTTATTTCTGACACATTACTCCATCGTCTTGTGGAACGTATCCTTGATCAGATTGACCAAGCTGAGGGGTTGGGTAAATCTGGTAAGAAGAGGGCACGTAAGGCACATAAGGTTGACAAGAAGGGAATGACATTGGCATCTAGTGATTTACGTAGTGCCGATACAAGATCCCTAATCCGTACCATGTGTACAATTTCGGGAACTGTTGGACAACGTTTGAACCAGGGACATATTGATAGAATTGTTCCCATCTTTTTACGTTTCTGTGATCCCGAGGATGCGGTTACCGGGGATGATGAAGATTTCAATGATAGTGATGAAGAAATGGAAGATGCCGAGGAGGAGTCTGAGGAAGTTATTGCCATGCAAATTGAATTGCGTGAGAGTTGTTTTGCTGGATTTGAAAGCTTTGTGCTCCGTTGTCCAGCCTTGATTCAACCACATTTGGGTCAGATTATTCACTCGTCGTTGGCATACATGAGATTTGATCCCAACTATTCCTATGGAGACGAAGACGACGAGGAAGGAGATGACAGTGATGCCATTGACGAGGATACGGATGCTGAGGAATTTGAGGACGAAGAATATTCAACAGAGGATGACATGAGTGATGAAGAAGATGATGAAAATTGGAAAGTCCGTCGTAGTGCCATCCGTACTCTAACCGCAGTTGTTGAGGCTACAAAGAACGATCCTTCAAATTTATGGATTGCTGATTATGCGTGGAGGAAGAACTCGGACAAGAAGGTAACTGTGGCAAGTGCACTTGTGAACCGTTTCAAGGAACGTGAAGAGAACTGCCGTGTGGATATCATTGAGTGCTTCACTCGCCTGCTATCTTTTACTGTATCGGCAGCCTCTCAGGGTGTACTCGTATTGGCATCATCTACTTCCATGGATGATGATGCCTTGTCATCATCAGGTGCAGTTGTGGTAGATCTTCGATCGAATGTGTCATCGGCTATCGTCAAGGCTAGCGAGAAACAACTTAGTGCCAAGAAGGGTGGGGAGCGATCTAAGTCGTCAGCGATTGCATTGTTGTCGACTCTCTGCCTTGCACCTGGTGGACTTGGCGGACAAGAGCAGATCTCATCTGTCTTTACTCATGTAAAGTCAATCCTCAACGTTGACGATGACAAGCGCAAACATATCTCGTCCAACAGCAAATCGCTAAAGCTCGAGGCACTGTGTCTTGTAAGGATTATGTTGAGCTGTGAGAAGCACGATGCAACACACATCAAAAACGCCCTACTTCCCATTCTTCTTCCTGAAATTTGCAAATGTGTCAATGAGGATTGGTACAAGGTTATTTCGGAGGCCTTACGCGTTCTGTTAGAAGTCCCTCAACTCATTGTTCAAGGATCGGCTAGTAAGGCAGAGATGGACCAAGTCGCAAATGCACTCTACTCCGCCATCGAGCCCCGTTTGGCCGAACACGACATTGATCAAGAGATTAAGGAATGTGCCCTCAGTGCATCAGCTTCTTTGTTATCAGTACTTCATGCATCACTCACTATCGATCAACGAAACAAAATGTTTGAGTTGCTACTGGAACGACTCAAGAACGAGACTACTAGGATTGCAGCTATCAAAACATTGTCAAAGATTGGTGCCTCGGCACAGTCGAGCGAAGGCTTGGACTTGTCCCCCATTTTGAATGAGACATTGAATCAGCTTTCTCAGTTGTTGAGACATCAGAGTCAAGGCCTCAAACATACATCTCTTGAGTGTTTAGATACGATGGTGCTTTGTCTCGGCTCGGGAGAAATGGATGATGATCTCTTCGACACTGTGCTAACAGATCTTGGTGATATCATCGCGGATACAGACTTGCATATTAGTCACTTGAGTTTATCGGCATCAAATTCAATCCTAAAGGCACGTCCGTCAACTGGTGCCTTGGTCAAGAGCCATATTCTCCCAGCTGCCTTGACCTTGTCCAAGTCGCCGCTACTACAGGATCCAGCCCTGTCTTCACTTTTGTCTCTTCTCGAGGAAATGATCACAAGCAAGGCTATCACATTTGAAAAGTTAAGGGATATGCTGGTCGAACAAGTCGACACAAATGGCAGCAAGAGTAGTAAGCAAGTGATTTCCAACTTGGCTGAATGCATAGCAACGATTGCTGCCGTGGCCACAGCTGCCAAACAAAAGACATTCATCAAGGGTACTATTAGTGCAATCAAAAAGTCCGGAGACGGCAATACGCAATCAACACAACTCAATCTTTTGGTGTCTGGTGATTTTGGTCGTAAGATTGACTTGTCCTCGATCCCTGGCGTGGCTGATAGCATCCAAGAAATCTACAATGAGTCCTTTGACTCTGCAAATGAAGATATCAAGCAAGCCGCAGCCCTTGCTTTGGGACGGGCATCCGTCGGAGCTATTGATGCATTCTTACCTGGAATCCTCACCGCACTGGAGAAAAGCAGTGGGAAGAAGCAGTATCTTCTCCTGTCATCACTACGTGAGTTTATCCATTGCTTCCGTGAAAAGGAGGGCGGTGACCTTTCATCTAGTATTCCTTTGATCTTGCCTCATCTCGAAACAAACACCGAGAACGACGAGGAAGGCGTTCGTTCGATGGTGGCTGAGTGTTTGGGTTCATTGGCCTGTCTTGAACCTAACACGATTTTGCCACTGTTGGAAAAGCTTGCAACCAAGAAAACAGGCAAGACGATGATTGTTCGTTGGACTGTTGGAAATGCCGTAAAGTTTGCTATTGGTAGTCACATTAGGTAAGTCTTCAGTCAAATGGAGTCTCTCGTATCATTTTTGGAATCTTTGAACTAACCACTCATCTTTATAAATCCATCTTAATCAACAGCTCATCCGAACTAGCTCCATTCATGCCAACATTCATTGCTTTGTTACAAGATGATGATCTTGCTGTGAAGAATGTTGCCCTACTCATGGTGTACTCGGCTGTTCACAACTCTCCTCAGCTTGTGGTACCTCATATGAAGCTAGTTCTTCCTAAAATTGACGAGCTTGCACAGCTCAACATGGAACGAAAGATTGATTTGGGCCCATTCAAACATACGGTAGATGACGCTCTTCCTCTTCGTAAGGCAGCTCTCAGTGTCTTTTCTACTTGTCTTGAGAAGTGTCCTGCTAGTCTTGATATTCCAGCATTTATGCCAACGATTGCCAAGGCTTTGGGCGACTCCTCTGAAGATATTCAACTTCAAACACATCAGATTGTTCTTACCATGTGTTCTCGCTATCCTATTCCCTTGGTTGCGGCAGCGGACACATTCGTTGCACCTCTCGAGAAGACTGTCAACAAGAAGAAGGGTCAAAAGACCGGCACTGAACTCGAGCGTGTGTATGAGTGGATCAAGAGTGGACTTCGTGTTATGATTGCCGTGTCAAAGTTGGACGGAGCAATGTCCCAACCCAAGTTTTCTGAGTTTGTTGATCGCATCAATACTAGTTCCAAACATGCTCCCTTCCTCAATGCAGTGGAAGATGAGTGAATAAGTTTGAGACGAGTCCATACGGATGGGTATTATTGGGAGGAGTGGATATGCAGCGCAAGTCCTCTTAGTCGTAGTAAACAATAGAAAGATTGTTCATACTGATAAGTACTTTAGTCTTATTCTGTGTCTTTTCTTATTCATCAGATAGAGATGACTACTCATGGGCCTTGCAAGTGCATGTCATTAGCCAGGAAACATTGAACTGGAGATCTTTTCACCCAGTGGAGCCGCTTCCAACATGCGAGTAATGAGAGATGTATCCTTACCTCCATATAAAATACCCAACTTGCCAGCACTTGGCCTGAAGATAACTGCAACAGGAAAGGCAACTTCCTTTGGGTGGTACGGGATTGGTAAGTGCAATTCTAGCGGAATACTTTCACCGCTTGTGGTTGAAGGAAGAGTCATGTCTGCCTTCCAATGATTAAACGCCCACGACGTTATCATTGATACCTTTGTGGATGTAATAGTCTTAGAGAGAGGAGAAAAAAGGGGTAGATCATATGTCAACGAGTGGCGAGCACATCATATGTACTATATTCAATCATTAATCTTACCTTGAAGAAGCCTGGTAGGCTGTTGTTCTTTCGTGTAAACGGTGGACCATCAGATAAGAGCTGCCTTACACTTGATGGCGTAGCGCAGCTTTCTTTATCATGTAATATAACCAATGAGTAATTGCCAGCATCTTCATCATTTGTGTCTTCAACACGACCTCGTAGATTGATTGCCATTAAGGTCAAGTCCGTATTTGTCGACTTACTGAATGAGCTAGTCAAGATATCATTAGTACTAATAAACTCTTCCCCTTGTTGTCTGTATTTCATCTCCTTGACTTTGTCCTGATCGATGTGTCGAGCCTCCAATGTTGCTTTTGACCCACTTAACATACTTTTAATGCAACATAGCATGAAGGAGAATGATTGAAGATATGATCCTTCCTTCTTTCCAATTGCCTCAATACTCTTGGGAATGAAGTCGTGCTTTCGAGTAGCAGATAGCTCTTCCACGTCTCCTCCAGTGCTCAACATACTCATAATCTTGTAGTATGTATGGCCATCCGCTACGGCATGAGTTATACTGACCACGAGTGCTACCTCCCCATCATCCACCTTTGCCAATGTGAATTTTGACACTCTCAAGTCGCCTTTATTCACAAGCTTGTATCCCGGACCAACTACAGCTTTTGACTTATGAAGGGTGTCAACAATGGTTTCGTAGGGTGTTTCAGTGCTTATACTAGACAAGTTGTTGTCGGCATCATCACAAATAAGTGCATCTACGTCTGCTTCTGACAATGGTTGTGGAATCTTTAGAAGAACATTCTTGTGTTTCTTCTTGTTTCGAACCAAACGTCCGGCTAGCCACGAATTCGCTTTGCAGATGGTTGTCAATCTGTCCTTTAGCCAGCGCTTTGACTCATCCAAGTTCACATCTCCCTTGAAGAAGGATATGGTAGATATCGCAGGCTCTGACAGGAAGAACATCACCGAGGATTCTGTGTCAAGCAGCGGTTGATACGAAACGCTTGTTGTGTCATTGTTGCTTGGTATAATTTTCGACATGATTGTAGAATCGGTTGCATTAAATCAAAAGTATCTGCCGACGAAGAAACAAATGACGACGACAGTGAGCAAAGTTTCAAGTATAGCGACTTCTTACTGTTCGGCTGTCGTCGCTTGATATATTATTTCATTTACTTTTTGTCTCTCCGGGGAGACTTTAAATTTTGTTTCTTGCGCACTCATAGTGTTTTGGATACGATTAATTTCTAAACATAAATCAACAACTTTAGATTGGTTTAATTTATTATAATCAAAGCCAATGACTGAATCAACCAGTAATCAAATCAACTAACCTGGTATCCTTAATACATAATGATTGCTGCTGATAACGTTGGAGTCAAAGTAGAAGTATCAACACTTGTTGAATTATCTCTTGATAAGACAGTAAACAACTTCAACCTATCTCCATTCCGACCAAACGAGAAGCTCAATCCAATAGTAGCAAAGAAGTTCTATGAAAGACTGCCATTACCAAACGATGACAATATTCAAGCCTTGGCATCATTCGTTGACTCAACCTTGTACTGGAAGAGAGCTTGCGGCGGCGGTGGCAGCGTAGGAAATGCCAATGAACACGGAGGATGTCACAAGAGGCAGTTCTTCGAGACAAACCTTCAAAGTATCTTAATAACAAGTACCGATTCTGATTCATTATCAGAGGAAGATATCGCCAAGAAGTTCAAGGCTTTATCAGATTTCATTCATACTCTTTGTCTCAGTGATATTCAACATTCTTTTCCACTTGAGGTCGTATGCAGTAGTCTCACAAACCTTCAGCATATCAATCTCAAGCAGGTAGTAGGATTGAAGGACAGGCTACCAGCAGCGATTGAATCCTCACCTTATTTGACAACATTAATAATAACTGAATCTCTAATCTCTGATGATGATGATGTTGAATTGATTGCTACCAAACTTGCAGACTCTCAGACACTACTTTATCTCGACTTGAGTAACAACAAGATGACTGCCAACGGCGTACAGCACATCTGTGAAAAGCTCCTTTCTTCAGCAGATGCTTGTCTTACACATCTTGACTTATCGGGGAATCCACTGGAGTCTAAAGGAGCAATCTTGTTAGGACAGACCCTATCAAACAACGACTCTTTGATATCATTATCACTTCGGCTCTGTATGATTCGAGATGAAGGAGGTATTGAGTTGTTTGAAAGCCTGTCAAGGAATACTTCTCTCAATCATATCAATCTATCGGCTAATAGACTTGGATCATGTAGTACGGAGACTCTCTTGAAGGTACTAGAAACGAAGGAGATTGAGGATTGTGCATTAGAGTCCGTGATCCTTACTTCAAATTTGATACCTGATGATGATGATTTGATGTACCGTCTTAGAGAATACAAGGGATGTTTTATTGATGTAAGAGACCAATGCAATTCTAGCCAGTGAGCCTCTTGCTAGAGAAAAGTTTGCTAGTAATTGAAATGGTATTAGGATAAACACATAATATAAACCTGATAGCAAGTATTATTTACTTACAAATTAGCACATCTAATACTTCTTCACTTGAGTCGCATTATCCCTACTGCATTGCAATCTCTTCATCTAAAGCGCTCTGAAGGGCCTCTTTTCCCATGTCTACCATACGAATGGTATTCCGAGAATATAGCGTAATGCCAGATGCTTTTTCTACACGACCATCACCGAGTTCCAAATCAACAATACTCTTTGGCCCAGCGGCAGCATTCACTTGTGTCATACGAAGTATATTTATAGCCGTATGAGGTGCTCGTCGCTGATAGTTTGAAAGAGCCAACTCCTCATCTGATAGCTCATCAGCTTTTGTCTCTTGTCCAGCCATTTTTAGAATAGGGCGTAGCCAACTTATTGGGGGTAGATGACCATATGCAGGTTTTTCAATTGGATGGACTGTAGCTCTATCATATACTGGATGAAAGTGGACTAATCCAAACGATGCATCACCTCTAAATAAGCATAAATATCTCCCAACTAACTCTACTACCGCTGCAAATCTTTTATGAGCTTCATCACTACTACCCATGCCAATACCCGGAAGAGAAAGCATTATCGAACTTAGATTTGGTTCAGGCTCACTCATCATTTCACAGATGCAATTCCAAAAAACACTCATTGCCTGACAGGCATCTGTAGTAGGAGAGTATCGATATCCAACTGGTCCTGGTACCACGCCTTGCTTTTCTAAACCTACTGCTGATATATCTACATTCTTTGTATATGGGCATGCCTCTAATCCAACTACTACACGACTAATAAATGATTTCGATGCTACAACAATCTTCTCTTGATCAAATGTCGACTCAACTGCCTTTAATGCTTTTGCATCATCAACATCTTCTTCACTTCGTGCCTCTGTTTCAATAATCAAAGCAGGGAATCCTTTACCCAATACTGATATTGAGAATCGTTGCAACTCCGGTAGATAATCCATAAGACGCTGCTGTGTTTTCAATACAGTAAAATCTTCTGCAAAAGCCAATAATGCACTGAGAGGTATATCTTCCAATACTAAACATGCTTTATTCTCGTCATCACTATCTCCTAGCTCCGCCATGGTAGTCCAAATAGCAGCATTTAGTGTAGAAACCTCTTTCGCATCACATCCTAAAAGAGGAACACCCTCGATTTGCAAGTCTCTTAATAACGACTGGAATAGGTTAGATTTACGCTCATCACTCAAGTCATCTAGAGGTTGATCAGAAAGTTGTAGTGATGTTGTTTTTGATAATATTGTTTTGGTATGAGTAGAAAGATGATGTGATGTCTTCTTTGATATTAATTTAGTATGATGATATAGATGTTGTGATGTTTTTTGATGGGTGGTGATAATTGTTGTGGTAGGCGGAGAAAATGCAGATATAGATATAAAACTGGCAGCCAATATCAAAAGAGCTGCAAAGATATGGTGATGGTCAACCATACTGATAGATATCAAGGTATAAGTTGTTTGTTTAAGTCTGATGACAACTCCGTATCGTATCTCTAGTGAGAGCGAGGGATTAGGATACCTCTTTAGTTTTTCATCAATTTTTTACTCAACACAAATGGTTTATGACGTACGTGTAGAATGAATACGCTGTCCGTCCTGAGAACTCTAAACACTTCTACTTAACTAACATATAATATTTCCACTGTACAAACATCCAGTCACAAACAAACATCCAATCACTAACATCCAATAAATCTATACACTGCACGACATCTAATAACTCTACTATACAATGGGATCAATCCTGTGGCTGATATCAATCCCTTCTATTCGTTGGGGGCATCTGCTTTATTATCCACTCTCAAGCACTAATCTAAACGATCCAGATGCGGCTAAATCAACACCTGTACACCATCTAAACACCAGAGTACCTGACTTTTGAGATGTTCACGGACGAGTCCCTTAGAAGTCCTCCGTTACTTGTGTAAAACGTTCTCACTGGTGCTCGCCAGGCAAGTACAAAGCCACATACTTGCCCATTGAGCTCCAGTTCCGTGACACTCATGCTCCAAGGTAACTGGCCTGAATAGACGCTGTAACAACTATCTGCTACTGGTGCTCGTAACCACCAGTAGGATCTTGATCAACCCCAAAAGGTATCCCTTCAATTAATATACCAAACCACCATATCAAAAGTCAAAGCTTAGAAACAAATTAAAATGGGTGGGTTAAGTGGCCATGGGGCAACCATGGGGGCGGTGAAAAAACGTTTTGACGGATAACTATGTGACCCCAGACGATGTGTACGGCATCCCCTTGACGTAATCACGGTATATCCCTCAGACTCT
>Ga0075437_14846_pt1 | contig 12894 bp, 10 predicted proteins | sample MintriMetagenome_FD_74266 | JGI IMG/M metagenome (GOLD analysis project Ga0075437, IMG submission 74266) | Marine eukaryotic communities from Monterey Bay, USA to study complex ecological interactions - Minidiscus trioculatus and... | ecosystem: Environmental > Aquatic > Marine > Unclassified...
CTGGTCTTTCATTGTTTGGTACTACTATAAAGAGTGCATCTGAAGGTGGCAGCGGTTTAGGCGGTTCATTGACAGATGTTTGAGAAGATAATGTAGCAGGTCTCTCTTCAGTTGGTGGTAGAGTTGTCGAAGCTTTAGAAGATTTTGATACATCTGCTTTTGCTTCTTCCAAACTAATGCATGATGGATCAGGGATATTACTACTACCTAAAGCCTCGGGATACATTTGAGTAAATTGAGTAGTTTGTTCTTCAAATTGATCCGCCGAAGATGATTCATGATTACTCCCATTTGATGAATGTGTAGATGTTGGCAAATCAAGCCCAGGTGGTTGTAATTGTTGTTGCGGGGAAGTAGTACTAGGTGATTGTGCTCCTCCATTGGTCTGTGATGGATCTTTTTCTTTGCTAAAAGATCCTCCTCTGTTAGCTCTCCATTGACTAGCAGCATTCTTCTTTTTCTTTTTCTGGATCTTGCTACCATTCTCAGGACTACTATCATCTTGAGCTTTAGGTATTTCATTATTATCATCAGATATCTTTCCGTTCTCTTTACCCCTCTTCTTTGCTATATCCTCCTCATTAGTAGTTGTAGATTTTGTTTTGTTTTGTCTGTCATATTTTCCACGCCTAGTAGGAGTGCCATTACTAACTCCATTTTTATCTGATGTTGTTTGTACAGGAGATGTAGTAGTAGAGCTATTAATAGTACTATTACTGTCAAGCCGATCGCTGTCTACACTTGCAGTACTCCCCCTCTTCTTCTTCTCCTGTTTACGTTTCTTCTTACGTTCTTTGTGAATGTCTAAAATACGTCTTCTATCATCGGTACCAAATGCAGGCTGAGTAAATATTGCAAATATGAATGATAATCATTTAGCCAGATAAAAAAAAAGTAATACAATTGTTGTGTTGATACAAATAATTGCAATATAAACTAAAAGAAATATGTAAAAACGACAATTCCAAACTACTTACGATTCGATCTAAACTGTCAGGCAAACGCCATAGAACTTTACCTCTCTTGTTTTTACGTGGGGGTAAAGTACTGTTGTTTAGTAGAATTGTATCAACAATGACCGTGCCATCTCTCAAAATATCAACCGACCATGATGGCGTATTATCGACGGGACGAGGATCAGATACAGTGTGGCGGTCTTCCATGTTAATTGTTGACGACAAAAGACAAGGATAGGCTATGGTGGGCAAAGTCAACAATAGACATACATAGATTTTGGTGGCTAGAAAATTTGGCGATACACTGAAATTGAAAGATATTTTGTTTTATAGATGGATTATGAATGAATGAAACATACTTGTATTGCAAGTGGTCAATAAGCCGTAATTAGAATCCTAACTAACCTGAACTACCACCAATGAAAAAGTCTTTACTAATACAAAACTCTTTACTGTCGGATGTTGTGATGGATATTCATACAACCTCTAAAGAGATACTATCAGCCAAAGCCATTGCAAGCAAGCCATTGATGCAACAAAAAAGTATGGTACAACATCTTATGAGCCAAAAATAGCCTGGGAGGTAGTTGAAAAGATCGAGTACACATATTATGTGTATGTATAGAGTTTGGTGTGTAGTTTGGTATATGTCATATATGTCTGTATAGATGATTAGAATGAGTATAAGAGTTAAACTATCCATTATCAATATTTATGTAATCCCTAGGATGATCCTTCGCTTTATCCTGCAGTTTCTTCTTCTTTTCTATCAGTCTACGCTCATCATCTTTATGTCTCAACTGTCTCCAAGTTCCTTTTTGTCTTCTCATTTCACGCTGTGCCTCCTTTCCTTCTTTTGTAAACGGTGGAGGTTTACCTTTATCTTGAGCTGATCGAAGTATGGCTGCTCTTTGATGGCCAAATAACCATAGCAAATGCAGTAGTAGATTGTTTGTATCTGCCAATTGGTCATTAGTAGTAGATTGTATACTGTTCCTCTTTTGCAGTACTTCATATGCCGCATAATAGATCGCCTCGATGGTAGATATCATACCTGGACCTTCATTATGCCATCTCCAGTAGAAACTTTGTTTAGGTGGATATGATAAATGTACCTTTTGCAACCGAGATAGATCATTATTCTTTCGACATATTGAGCTCTTTGTCCATTTACAATCTAATACTACCAATGTCTTTACTTTGGATGAAACTGCTTCCAATGGTATAGATTCTCTCGGAGATGGAAAGAGTAGATATGTATCATTTTGTTGTGAATATCTGGGTATCTCATCATTATTTGCAACATCTATAAGTTGTACTGAAGTACTACTTTGATCTATGGTACTGTTATTTGTATTGTTCAGTAATGCGACTGCATGTAACCCAGTTGCTGACGCTCTTCGATCATCCAATATTATATCAAGATTGAAGGGTAAATCTAATTGTTTAAGACAAGGCGGCAGAGAATCTTCTGGTACCAAAAGGTTGCAACACTTACTGCAATAAAGAGAATGCGATGTATCACAGCAAAACACACGGTCAAATATTGTACTGTCGGCTATGAATGAGTCTAGATACTTTTGCACTGATATCTCTACATCTGTTACTTTAGTATCACATTGATCCACTGATATATCTGCTTTATCCGCATCCATTATATCATCACGTAGACTACTCTTTATGTCATATATGACGCACGACAACTAAAAAGTGAAGGATACCACACATTTGAACTTACACCGTACACCCTGATATTCTGCACTAGCAACGAGTACCATCTATATTATCTCATGATGATGACGAATATATCCAACTGCAATATAAAGTATATTCTCCTTATTGGTATAATACAAATACAACATGTAGTATCCCTCTCAATCACAGAATCGTCAAAGGCACAAACTGCTCGTAGTCGTCTATCAGAGGCATTTAGAAGTCCATCAAAGAAGTTAACGTATCATCCTGAAATCGTATTACCCGAACCATCAGACCCTACGGCATTATTACTAAGAGCAAGTGAGGTAACAAAGTTAAGTTCCACATTACGTATGAAAGCAAAAGCTAATGCAATATTCGTGGAGGGGACTGTTGATGCATTAACACCAATGGGTAAAGAGCAGGAGGACGCAAGAGGTAATTTTCCTGGACCTGTACCCATTATATATTCTTTAGCAGGAGGAGGAGAAGATGGTACTTTGAGTGATACATTAAACCAATTACAAAGTGTTGATGGAGTAGAAGGTGTGATGGTACCATTCTTTGATGGGAAAGAGATTAACAGTATTGATAGCTATTTAGAAGCAAGTAGTGATGGCTTATCAGATAAATGTGGTGCTATTTGGGAAGCAGGATTACAACCAATACCTGAAATTACATTATCACCTAGTACAGAATGGAGTGAAGATGATGTAATCAAGTTAGTAGATGCAATCAAGGATACATGTGGAGGTATCGATCCTGTTTCAGTAGTATTTACAAATGCAGAAAAAGAAAAGAGCGCAGAAGGTAATGAAGAGGAAGGAGAAGAGAATGATGAAGCATCGGTACCTGATATTACAATCCCGACATCTATTGCAAAGCGACTAACATTCATAGGCTCTGTAAGAGCAAAAGCAGGCGAGGGTAGAATGAATATAGCAGCGTCCAAACTATCGGGTTGTAACTTCAATGGAGCTTTCTTACGTGCAGACTGTGTGCCAGGATATCGATTGAATCCCGATCTTGAAGTTGTGGGTGGATTCTGGAGTGCTGCCATGGGTGATATTAAGAGTTTAAAGAGTAAGAACTTTAGCTTTAGGTCAAAGGTCAAGCTGGCAAAGGATGTACCAATGGAATGGTATAATTATCAAAAGGATATCATGGAAAGTGGTGCATTAGGTGGATCAGCTCATAGCGGCGTCGGCGATTTGGATCCTGATTCAGGCGATTACAAGGGCTTCTAATCTAGTCTAGACGACTTTGTGTCAGGGAAGATAAATATATAGACATTCACGAAGAAATAGTAGACACTGTGTACTTTGACTTTCTATTTTCTACAGTTTTAAATCCACTGAACTTCTCTCCTTGGGCCGGGTAAGCCCGTGGGTCTATTGGCAGTTAGCTTGACTCTTTCTTTTGTCTTATCAACATCTAGCACCCACACCCTAACACGATCACCTATTTCCATAAACTCCGTCGGATGTGAACCCTTTACTTCCCCAAACATGGGGTGGTCCATAAAGTGTAAGAATCCACGAACTACCGCACCCAACTCAACATATGCACCATAGTCTGTTACGCGACGAATCTCTCCCCAAAGCTCATCATCAACCTCAACCTCGTCCAATTGTATCCTATCATCATCATCAATATCATTCTCTTCAAATTTCTTCAATACATTCTCCTCTTCTAATATCTCCTCGGGTAACATTGTTAACTGTAATTTCTTCATATCAGCATCGCGCCTAACAACACGTACATCAACCTCATCTCCCGGAGATAGATATTGTCGTGGATGTGTAACAAACTCCTCACGTGTAATCTGACTAACATGTAATAATCCATCAGCTTCGGAGCCAATATCAACATATGCACCAAAATTTGTCAGTGATATAACTTTGCCCGGTAATGTAGTACCAATTTCAATATCTGATAATGAGATACGTTCTTTAGAATTGGGTGGTAAGTTCCGTTTAACATACTTATCTTTCTTAGATTGTTGTTGCATTTGTTTATATTGTGAATATAATCGTCGTTTCTTGGCCTCTGCTGGTTCTCTACGTTTCTTGTTACGGATTGCACGTTCTTGTGCTTCTTTTACGATACGTTCTTTAATCTTTGGATTGAGTGAACTCCATCTTGATATATTATTTGTACGCTTTTTTAGAGTTGATGATGATGATGACGGTGCTCCCCAGTTTCTAACACTACTACTATTGTCACTAGATGCTTCCATATCATCTGAATACAGTACTACATCACCTTCATTAACATCAACCGCCATTTGCAAGTAATTATTTGTGTTGTGCACATCATGTGTACAAAAAGTTGATTGAAACGCATCGAGACGCTCCGATATTAGCAAGACTATACATATCACCGTATAATATAGAGACGTAGTAGACATACTAACCGATATCATTTGGCCTATACAATTCACACTCTGCCTTTAATAGTACTTGACTCTTTGTGAAAAATTTCTGGACCGCCATCACTTGCTAGGTTATGAGCTCAAAGGGGGAGAGGGGAGAGAAAAAAATGACAAGTGGAGGATGTTTATAATGGATCGATCGCGGCCTACCTATGCAATTGCAATAGATCATTTATATAAAGCGCGCCGCCTATTCAATATGCAACATCATATTATTATATATAGCCTCGTAGTTAGGCTTTTCCCGCTGATAGCGATATTTTCTCATTTCCCAACATTAGTCATCGGAGCAACATCAACAACAATCGTCACTCCTTCTCTTTTGCAAAGACCGAGCTTTCATAGTATAAAAAGAAGAAGATTACACAATAATATCAATGATAATAGTATATCTTCTTCTTCATCATCGGATATAAACGATATACTACCATTGCAATCACGCATTTCTATAATTAGAGGTGGAGCATTTGATGATGATACAGATGACGACGATTACTCAGATGATGAATTTTCAGATTCAGACTTTGACTTTGATGAAGAAGATGGTATGTTCGACTTTGATATAGCAGATGGGGATGATTTCGGTGACGACAATACATTAAATTCAATAATAGAAGCATATCATAAAACACCACCATTAACAAAGGCATACTTAACAGCATCATTTGGGGCAGCAATATTGGGGTACATGACAGATAAGAATAATGGTGGATTTCCATCTATACTGCAGTTGGAATGGAATCCTATATTAACAAAGTTACAAATTTGGAGACCACTGACTGCTTTTCTAAACTTTGGTCAATTGGGTTTAGGATACTTGATGACTGTACAATTTGTTTGGACTTACATGTCAACATTAGAGAGACTCAATCATAGTACTCCATATGACTTTTGGTTAATGATATTCTTTGGAGCAGGGTGTATGGTTGCTGGATATTCCATGATGGGTCTAAGTCCACGATTCCTTGGACATAATCTGAGTACATTCCTTGTATATGTTTGGAGTCGATATCATGAAGGGTTGGAAGTGAATATGTTTGAGTTGTTTAATACACGAGCTGAGTTATTGCCTTGGTTCTTCTTAGCTCAGGTGAGTTGATTTTGTATTCATTTCATTTACTTTGATTACATGAAAAGATTTTGCCATTGCTTGTTTGCTAATGACAACAAATCACTAACATTCATATTGATTATATCGCACAGACATTCTTACTTGAGGGGGAAGTACCAGTACTAGACTTTTTGGGAATTGTCTTTGGCCATATTTATCATCATTATAAAACAACTAATGTACTACGGACACCAAATTTCGTCATCAATTGGTACAATGGAGATAACAAATATGCAGTAATGCTGAGAGAGAAGTACAAAACTATTTCATCAGACTTCGAGATGTAAGAGGAAATAGAAGCAGAGTTATAATATCTCTGTTGGGTGATCAGGTGTCTACTTCATCTTGATCTATGTCAGAAATAGGATCTATGACAGAAATAGATTGAATCATCAAAGAAGTATTATAAAGCTAGCATTGAAGTTGTAAACTAATGTCTTAGAGACGGGTTCATTGATAGTTTTCGCTCTAGACACAATCTTCTACTACTAATCTATGAAGAAGGACCTTCAAATGATGCCCATGCTTTGTGACTCTCCCACAGTGATACCTTAATCCAACCTTCGAAGCCATTCTCTTCTCCATTAGCATATCTTTCTCTTAGTTTTTCTGCTATATCTTTATGTATAGTTTGACACATAAACTCGGTAGTTGTCATGATTCCATCTCCAAATACTTCATCTAAATTCTTATAATTGTATTTCTTCAATACTTCTGCTACCAAGTCAGACGCAACACCTATATCAATCACCCAATTGCATTCTTTATGCAACTTTTTCGAAGCAAACTCTACATCAACTGTATATGTCGCCCCATGTAGCCCACCCGCAGGTCCAAATGATGGATGATTATGAAATGAATGCGCAATCATAATGGAATCCCGAATTGCAAGTGTATATGGTAGGTATGGTCGAAATGCTGGCACATTATCAACATCATTATCGTCATTTCCTCCTCCTCTTAGTTGTTGCGATAAGATGGATGAGGATACCAGCGGCGACTGATGCTTTGCAGCAGATACTACCCCGAACAAAGATGCATTAGTGGATGATATTAGCGGTATAAAGCATATAATACTGACGTATAGGCGAATAGACAACATGATGGGCGGGGGATTTCCTCACACATGCGGGGAGAGGTGCGCCAGGGTATCCTCAAACCCAAAACGGATTCCTAAATGACAGCCATTCAATCTCTTGCATTACTTCAAAGCTTGCTTCTAACTGTCCAACTTATCAATCCTCGTACAACAGAGATATACTTTGTTACATCAGGTCTTTAACGATCTTTGTCAGTGGTCTGGTCGAGTAGGAGTGCTTCATTCAAAGATATTTTCTTTATAATAAATATCAGTAACAATCTCCTACAATAGTGTCAGTGTTGTCGAGAGAAGAGGTAGACGATAAACATACGTAGTAGCATAAAGATGTCAGGCGAGCAAGAATATGGCAGGCCAAGACGGCCAAAGCCAGACACAGTATCATATATCAACGGCTTGCCACTAGATGAAACAGTTGCCGCACAACAAGCTAAAGAATATGTAGCACACTATCAAAAGAACAAAAATGAAGAATCAACTGATGATAATATAGAACCACCAGAATATCCACCAATGTTAAGTGCAGTACATGCAGCCCTGTCATCAATCTATCATGAATTCGCCTCACTGGCATGTGAGGAAATACCAAGTCAACAAGTTGAAACATTAATACGTATATGTTGTCGATATTCAATCATATCCAAACGTATTATATTATCAAGTATGATATCTTATTGGACATTTTTATCAACACATCGATTTGGTAGTCATGTTGCACAGACTGTATTACGATGTGTTGTTGCTGATGTTGAAGTTAACTTAGATGACTTTGATGATGGACAGGATAATGAGGGTAAGATGGTAATTGAAGATTCGTACGGAGCTTTACTCAAAGGGGAAAGTGGAGGGGGAGGAGAAGCTGTAGTATCATCATCACAATCATTATCCAAATTATTATTACAATCTATTGAAGAATTGAAGTTATATGCAACAGATTTGGCAGCACATGTATGTGGTAGTCATGTATTACGTACATCACTATGTATCTTATCAGGAGTTGAATTCATCGATGCCTTTGCTCCGCCTGGATCTACTGTCAACAAACAGGGTGATGTATTGAGTGAATGGGATACTGGTGCATTAGCTGCTACAAGACGAGGTAAGCTTAAAGATAAGAAGAAAAAGAAGAAGAAACGATTTAATGCCACAGCTGATAGTGAAGATAAAAACAAGACACCACAAGAAGTTACTGTTATGAAGGAGATGAAAATGGTATCTGAATTACAAACAGATGCTAGTTTTCACAATAGAGCTGAAAGTTTGATGGATGAATTTGTATCCATTATATCTTTGAAGGGTGATAATGATGATGGCAAAGTACAGTCACCTGGAGAATTACAACAACAGACTTGTCATCCAAGTGCAGGGCCGCTTCTGATTCAGATACTTCGTCTCTTATCCTATCGTGATTACCAATCTAAGAATGGATCTAAATCGACTATTAGCAGTGAAAAGAAGGAGGTTGTGGCGGATAGAAGATTGGTCATACTACCGCAAGAGCCTAGATATAGTACTGGAAGTCAAGCGGAGTCACTAGTTCATCGCTTACTATGTTGGGATTCTAGTATTACAACAATCAACACCACTGAAGGTGAAGAAGGAGCTACTGACAAACAATTATATGCAGGAGATATCATCTATGGACTGTCTGGAGAACCCCGAGGCTCAATATTACTAGAGGCCATCTTTCGTTGCTGTTCTGATTCATTCCATGATGAACTCTGTACTGTTGGAGGCTTTTATAATGAGGCATCATTGCGTGACTATATCAAGCATGGGATATCAAACTTTGTTGTTCAAACTCTCGTGGCAACTGTGAGGAGTAAAGATCAGGCATCAAGAATGGCAAAATGTTTGTGTAGTATTATTGAAGATGGTTCGTTACTAAGTGCAAGAGAAGCTATTATCCTGCCCCCTAGATCGAAAGAAGATAGAGAAGATGCAACAGCAGTTGAAGAAAACAAAGGTATTAAACGAAAGAGTCCACGAATGGGTGTTGTCTGGAGAGCAGTCGAGATGTGTGCAACCAAGGGCAGTTCTCAAGATCAGGAGCAGATCCTGTCTGCGTTAACTCGTGGTTTTGCAACTATAACTGGAGCTGCCTCTGCAAATGATAACACCACAGATGAACCAAAGAGTGATGAGAAGAAGCGCAAGAAGAGAAGCAAAACCAAAGGAGTTGCTGCCGCTGAATGCATTCCACTATTGTTAGGACTCACTCCAGGAAGTTATGGCGGGGAAGGGGATAACAGTAGACTTACTATCGATGCATCAGGGGCTAGAACTCTATATCACATCTTACAATTCAAAGAACGCCTAAGAAAAGATTGGGTAAAAGGTGTATTGAACATATATACCACTGACGATCTGGTTAAGATTGCAAATGATGGTCTAGGTAGTCGATGGTAAGTTGACAGATATGTTTTCTGCTCATTGAACTTTGTTCTTACATCTAACACCATATCCTATAATCACTTCTTCTTTTAATAGCATAATGGACGCATTATTGGACGGCCCATCTAAATCAACAGCTTCAAAGGTTCTCATACAAAAGCTGAATGATCGCATTCCATATCTTGCTGCCGAACGTGTTGGACATCATACAGTTGAGAAACTATTCAAAGCCCTTCCGACGATTGAAGACAAGGCTGCCATGTCCGCTGAGCTATCACAATCTTTAAATAGACTGGGGAGTAATTCAATGGGACGGTCAGTAATGGTATCCTGTGCAGTGAAGGAATACCTCGAGGGAGAAAACGTATGGAAAGAGGCACTTGCGAGACAACGAGGTAAAGAGAATTGGCTGGAGGAAATTACTGGGGTCAAAGAAGAGGGAGAAAAGGATGAAGACGATGTTGATGAAGAAGGAGCCAAAGCCAAGAAGCGTAAGAGACACAAGAAGGAGAAGAAAAGCAAGCGGAATAAGAGCGAGTAGATAGACAGTGCAAATATATTAGCTTATTTGTTTGCTTTGCCTAAACAGTATACATTAGGACTGATATTCATTATCCAGACTATCTGCAAACGCGTGACATTGCTCGGTGAAATCCTCAATGCCTATGTCGTCTTCCCCCGAACAAAGCAATTCGTAAGCTACCTCAACAATACTGTTTGTACCAGATGCAGTGCTTGATATGATATTAGACATTAAAACTCGTTTTTGTTTGGAAGAGAGAAGTCCGTCGTCAGCGAGCTTCCTAAGTGTCGCTATTGTTCGTTGTCGAATGTCTTCTGAGCTGTCCTTGCTGCTCGAAATAGTCGATGCATCCAAGGCTGATTTATTCACGTCACTGGACGAAAGCCCAGCATCTTTGATAACATTATCTACTAGATTTGATAGTACTTCTTTCCTCTCTTCCTCCGACTTGTCTCTTAAATCAATTACTACCTCTTTGTCTTCTTCATCGTCGTCACTCGGCTTATCATTCTTTCCGGTCAAACCCTCAAGACCCTCGGGTCCAATCTTTATTATCTTGCGAGTTATGAAAGGGTCTTCTGGGGTGCCTGATCCTGTTGTACTTGAGCTTCCACTGTCGGTAGAACCCATTAACATATCAGACAATGCATCAGCAATGCCCTTGTCTTCTTCATCTTTATCACTGTCGCTTCCTCCACCTAATAGGTCACTCAAGTTGATAATCTTTCCTATCATACCTTCTTCACTCTTTGGTTCTTTCTTCTCTTCTTCTTTCGGTTTGGGAACTCCAAGCACGGCATTAGTATCAAGTCCTTCAAGCGAAGATGGCACAGACGATGACTTATTGGGCCGTTTTGATGTCCCTTCCCCATTCATTTTCTTTAGAGTCAAACTTGTTTTGCTTTTACTATTGGATGATGCATTTGTATCTGTGTTCTTCTCATCATACAATACTATCCCCGGCTCAGCCTTCACTGCTGCTTGAGAGGCAGCTGTTGTTGGATGCCAACTTGCATGCCGATGAGTCATCTTCCACTGTCCATTGATCTTTCTAAAAATGTTTGTTGTTAGAAGCTTGTTGACTAAAAGTCCACCCTCTCTACTACTACTTTCTCCTGCTGTTCCTCTATTTCTAATCTCTTCGTCACATACCAAAGATGCTGTACTTCCTCTTATTGAAAATCCACGTATGTTTGAGGAGTCATGTATACTCCGCCGGCACCAGCTTTCTTCCCTCCATCTCTAACACGAGCTCCTGCTTTCATATCATTCTCAAACATGGTAGTAAAGCTTTGAAAGACTGCTGTGCTACCAATTAATGGAGGATGGGAAGGGTGTATACACATTACAGAGGGAGATTGCCACCATACATCTCGCATACTCTCGGTATCTTGCAATGAAAACGCTTCATAAAATGCTAGATTGGCAAGCAATACAGCTCCACAATCGTCTATAAAGAGTTGATCAATCTCCGTTTGAAGTTTATGTGCTTTCTCCAATACCTCAGTTTGTTTGTTACTTGTTTCCTCGAGGTTGGATTCACTCCATTTTGCTTCACCAGATGCATTCACCTCCTCAACTGCTTGTTGTAACTCCGTTTCCTTCTTTGCAAGCTCTGCCTCTGACTTGGCTTCGTCCGATGATGGATCAAGAGGCAATGTAGCAATCCCCGGACCCAATTTAGATAACATTTCGCCCTTTCTTGACAACAACTCTTTCAAAGATGTTGCAACATATTCTTCTTCAACAGAAACACTCGGATCAAAGTCTGGATCAACCACCTCTGCAACCATTTGTGAATATAGTGTTGCACCTGTGCTATTATTGCTTGCCTCATCCTCATTTTCCTGTTTCATTTTTTCTACTTCTTTAATCGGGTTAATTACATTGTCAGCATTACGGCGTAATCGTTGAGTGATTATATCTACTTCGTCATCATCATTATCATCAATATTAGCCTCACTAGAGATATCATCATCATCCTCTTCGGAGGCATGCAAACACATATCATGTGTGTAATATCCTCCTACACGGCATTCATTGTTGATTATTGGTGATACTAAGTTTTGTTTAATATAAATAGGAGAGAATGAACATGTAGGTGATATCAAAGTTGCAGCTAATAGAATAGTTGCAATTGATGATGTGATGGCATATCGCATTGAAAGAAAATTGATGGTATCATCTGAAGTCCGCCTCCGCTTCACCATTAGTCGGTATACTACGAGTTACAATAATACACTACTCTTCAAATCTCTTCTTCTGTTTTGAAATACCCAAACTCTTTCAATCTCTTTCAATATCGGCTTTGATGTATGATGGGTCTACTCAGTGACTCTCTAGATAATAAAGAGTCTCTTGCCATCATAAAAAAAATGAAGGGGGATCCAGGATACCTGATGATGAAAGAATATGTAGCTAGCTATGTAGCGTAGCGTAGCTGCTAGACCGAGGAATACCTGATACTTTAAGACTACATATAAACACGCAGTAATAATATTAGGGTGACATAGCCTTTAATTAGCTAGCTGTCTCTATAATTGTGAAGCAAGGGATCCTTTTCTAATACTGAGGTATCCATACCACAATCTTCTTTCACGTCATTGGTGAAGGCAGCAATTCTTCACTACAATGCATCATCCCATCCAGACAGCTCCGTGATGTGGATTCTCAGCCAAAAGC
>Ga0075437_14642_pt1 | contig 12876 bp, 16 predicted proteins | sample MintriMetagenome_FD_74266 | JGI IMG/M metagenome (GOLD analysis project Ga0075437, IMG submission 74266) | Marine eukaryotic communities from Monterey Bay, USA to study complex ecological interactions - Minidiscus trioculatus and... | ecosystem: Environmental > Aquatic > Marine > Unclassified...
TTGAAGGCTGTTGGCGAATCGAAGTTAATACCATTGAAGTATTGTGAGTAGTATATGTGATATGGGTGTAGTGTATTGATTTTCTTTGCAAAACATTACTCACAAATTTTGCTCACATCATATACGTATGCACAAAATATACTCCGCTTATGATAACAAACCACAAACACGATAGATGAGGTCAATATCGGATGTACATGGACTCTATTAAACCTAATGAACGAATTTGAATGTCGATCAATTGTATTCTCAAGCTCCGCCACAGTTTATGGAATAGCCAAAGATGAGAGAGCAAATTTAAAAGAAACAGATGAGGTTGGTGCCACAATTACTAATTGCTACGGCCGGACAAAGTATATGATTGAACAGATATTAGGTGATTTTCATGGTAGTCATACAATACTTCGTGAACAGGGTAAAAAAGACGAAAATGCAAAGGAATGGAGTATTGCAATTCTTCGTTACTTTAATCCAGCTGGGGCACATCCAAGTGGTAAAATGGGAGAGGATCCATCTGGAGTACCAAACAACTTAATGCCATTTGTAGCACAGGTTGCTGTTGGACGTAGACCACATGTTACTGTTTTTGGGAATGATTATGATACTCCCGATGGTACAGGTGTTCGAGATTACTTACATGTAATGGATCTTGCCGATGGACATGTTGCTGGAAAGTCCGCCGCGTTAGTATTGTTTTATCTTATGAATTCATGTGTTCAATATGAAGTTTTGGTGATTTGATTACTTCTATGAACTAAGTTTGCTTTTATATAATTGTCTTTGCAACCCACACGTACTAACAAAAGTTGCGTTCCTCTCTCTTTCGTCTTCGTAAACCATAACAACGCGCATCTTCCAGCCTTAAAGTATATGGATGGTAGTAGTGGCAATGGCAAGAGTGGTGAGGGAAAACTAAGTGTATTCAACTTGGGTACTGGAACGGGCTATTCTGTCCTTGATATGCTCAAGGCATTTGGCAAAGCAGTCGGGCATGAAATTCCAACAGTCATGGGACCTCGTAGACCAGGCGATGTAACGATATATATGGCCGACCCTACCCGAGCAAAGGAAGAAATGGGCTGGGAAGCAAAGAAGGATTTAGACGAGATGTGTACAGATCTATGGTCTTGGCAAACGAAGAATCCAAATGGATATAATACTCCCGATGAGGCAGAGAGATGAGATATGAACGGTGATAGAGGAGGTACTGTGTTGTACATAAATGTCTTTGGATGTATAGCACTGGCTTGGGAGTAAATAAGTTAGAGCCATAGACTTGATACTTTATCTTAAGGATCAAGGGAATCAAGTAAAGAGGCATACCTCTTAAACTAGTGCCAGGTCAAGCATGCAGCATGATGAAATAGGGAGAAGTCGTGTCGCAGTATTCTTTTTATTTCTTCCGAATTCATAACGGTACCAATTTCCCGAGAAGGACTTCCTACCACCAATCATTTCAAGTACCATCAACGATTCTCTTTTCCAATGACGCCAAGGTTTCTGTGGCTATCATCATGTTTGAATTCCTACTGCCCTTTCTTATTTGCTAAAAGGCAGTTAGCATTGGAAAGGCAGTACTTAGTTTAAGAGAGTGGAGCTTCGTGTTAGTATTCTAGGCTGTGGATTGCAGTTGTTTGCAGTATTGTGTTGTTAAATAGTCGCCGATGAACTAGGCAATAACATAGGATAAACAAGCAGTAGCACAGAGTAACGAGCAGTTAAAATGGCAGTGCACAACAGTAAGCCTTGCAACAACTCGTTGCAACCAAATCATAAAACTCATCGTCGAGTCTCTTATCAAAGTGCTCAACTACTGCTCAATATGAGGAACACACAACAACAACCTCCAATGCCATCATTACCGCCATTACCACCGTTACCACAAGTAGACAATAATATTGATGCGCATATTCTAGCTTCTCAAAAAACTGTTATTACCGCTGCTACATCAACATCTCCTCATCAATTTGATACTGCTGCCGCTTCCGATAGTACTCCCTTTATTGTAACTCCACCAACAGCGTCGAAGAATATACTAACACCACCACTACCGCTTGATACTATGAATGTTGATAGTAGTTATATTCAAAGTATGATTGATCAACCTCGTCCTAAGCGTCCATTAAGTGCTTTTAACTTGTTCTAGTGAGTATATAACTTTTGCCTCATATCATATGTTCAGTACTGCCCATTTCATTAATCGTCATGTATACTAACAAAACAATCATCTTATACTCTATAATATAACCACAGTCGATACAAACGAACAAAGATCCTCGAGGCATACAAATCCCCTGATCCAAAGTGTAAAGATATTGACTATATCAAATCACTGATAACATGTCCACCTGGATTAGAATCCTACATTCCATCTCCATCGTCATCTCCTGAATCATCATCATCCTTACAAGATGAACTATCGAAATTATCATCCACACAACGTACCGATATTTCTCGTACCAATATCCAATCTGCACTAAAAGATAATCTAACACCCAACGATACACGTGACCGTATGCATCGCAAGACACACGGATGTATGTCATTCGTTGAAATGTCCAGAATTATGTCATCAGCATGGAAGGCAATTGATGATATTAACAAGGCCGTCTTTGAAGAGTTGGCAGTACAAGGACGTATCATTCATGCTGCCAAGTTAGCTGAGTATGAAAAGTATAACCCACCTACTAGTAGCAAGAAGAGTAGTTCGTCTTCTTGTCAATCTCAATCTCCTCAGCAGCAGCAACTGTCACTTGAGATATCGGCCATGATTGAAAGAAGTCAACAGGAACCTCCACCGCCTGGGTCTGTATTGGTATGGTCACACCCTTCTTCTCAGTCACTATCATCCGGTGTGTCAATGGGTAGCGGTAAGAAGAGTGTATCAAAGAAGGCTCGTGGTCTCGAGGCTGGCAAGTCAGCAGGATCCAGTATGAGCAGTAGTAGTGGCGGAAGTTCTTCTTCTTCGTCCAAGAAGAAGAAACGTGACAAGCCATCTATGGAAAGTCAGATTGTCAAGCCTAAACGTCCTTTGAGTGCTTATAATCTATTCTACCGATACAAACGTGTTAAGATTCTCAAGGCATATACCTCCAAGGTAAGTTATTGTTGTGCTTTATGCTATCGATATCCAGACGTTGTTGTTCTGTTCAACTTTTCACTAATAACGAATCTCCCTCTCTCCTCTCTTTCATATCAAACTACTAGGGCACAACCAAGGAAGATATTGCCAAACTTATCACATCTGTACCAGGCCTCGAAGATTATCCAAATATGAAGTATGATCCCAACTCATTCGATCATGTTAAGGATATATGTCGTGCCGAGATCCGTTCGTTACTTGAACATAATCTCTCGCCGAATGAAACTCGTGATAGAGTACATCGTAAAAGTCATGGTTATATGTCATTCACTGAGATGTCAAAGATTATGTGTGATTCTTGGAAGGTTATTGATGATTATACCAAGTCTGTCTTTGAGGGTAAGTTTTGATGATGATGTGTGTGACTAAGTCGTCGGAGGAGTATTTATTGCTGTCTTTTACATGTTGCTCATATCATATGCACATCTTTCATTCATTCAATCATTATCTTATAGAACTGGCACAACAAGGTCGTAAGATGTATCAAGTCAAGGTCGTCAAGTATGAAAAGGCTGTGAAAGAAGAACAGCGGTTGAAGAAACAGAAGCTGGCACTCCAAGCAGCCGCTATCAAGAAGAATAAGAAGCTCAAGAAGGTTGCTCCTCCTCCTCAAGTCAAGAAGCAGGGCAGTCATCCAGACTTTGATCAGCTTTGCAATCCAAATATGTTCCAGAATCTCGACATGCCTCGTGGTGCCATTGCAGCGATGCAAAGACAGCAACAGCAGGGTATGCCGGGTTATTTGGGCACATCCATGATGATACCGGCTCATATGCGAGGCGTTCCTATGCGTATACCAGCCACTCCCAGTAGTACCTCAGGCAAATCCTCACCTCCAGAAGCGGCGGCTGGACAAGGAGGTGGTAATCTATCACCTCAGTTTCAGTTCGGAACTGAGATGGAATTTGAACCACTCCCAATGTTTCCAAACATCTTTGATCAAGTGGCCAATGTTGGTGGCAGAGGCAACAATATCCAACAAAATGGTATGATGATGGATAATGTTCCTCAGCGTATATTGGTCAGTAATACCGATCAAGTTAGTACCTCAAGCACCACCTCATCGGAAGGAAATCGTATTCGTAGTCCCTCAAGTTCTAATTCGAGCTCCAACTCGTTAGATAGGGCAATGTTAGGCGAGGGGCGTAGTCGGTCAAACACTCCTCCACTTCCACAGTCTCAACCAAATGCCATGCTCCCGCCCATGCCACCGTTACCTGTACAAAATGCCTCGCATTATCGACCATTGTACTCATACCCAAGGCCACCAGGGTATCCGTCATCAAGTGAGCCTCCTTTGTCATCTAATCCAAGTACGAGTGGCATTAGTGGTAAGAGGACTGTCAATACCACCACCATGTCTCAACAACATCAGAATTCATTTGCAGATGATCTCTCAAAGATGTTACCAGCTGGCAATAACAGTCCTATTGGTAATATTCGTGGAGGTAGTATCAGTACTGGTACTCCCAATTCTGCCAACTCAAGCCGCGTGGGTCTTGATGACTTTTTAGAAAGTATATTGAACGAATGATAAGATGGAGAGTCTCCTCAAGATTGTTCAATCCCTCTTCCCAAAAATTCTTGGGATGAGGTTGTATATGTTTGTTTATTTGTTTGTTTGTTATATGTTCCATACTAAGGTTCAGGGAATTTAGCCCTGAGATACATTCATTAGAATATAATGATAATTTAGTAACATAAAAACATGACACTCAAGTGACACATACACCGTCTAATCTCTACGCCTACCGATTTCCTCAAGAAAGTGATATCATATCATCTACTCTCCGTAGATATATCCCTGCCACCAGGGACACAGTCTGAACAGAAAACTTTTGCACATTTCCTACTAAAGTTGAGCTTATAGTCCCTCTATCTCTGCATTCATTTAATGCGTCTTTTTGTCAACACAACCCGTACAATAATGTGAATTATATTTTTCACACCACTTTATATCATATTCTTTGCCATTGTAGCAGTCAACACAATGTGACTTGTAACAGTTATCTCCTTCACAATGACGATGTGATCCACAATCAGTACAACGGGTTTTGTTACAACCATTGCATATATTCAAACATTCAACACACATTGTTTGATTGCATTCTTGACATGTCCTCTCCAAACAACCGCTACACATGTTTTCTAGACATTCTGTGCACTCTGCTCTAGAGACACAGTCTACACAGAAATCCTTTTCACATTGGAAACAGTAGTTTAGAGTCTTACGTCCCTCACCATTTTCATCCGCACAATCGCCACAAAAGGGCTTTAAACAATCATAGCATACATTGTTTTGTAACATACTAATTTGCCCAAAGGATATACTCATCTCCGCATTGCACTTAGCACAATTCAACTCCAAATTAGCAAGGAATGTATTGTATCTTGTGCGAAACTGATTTAGGGATTCTGATTGGGCGTCACGCCACTGTTGTGGAAACATAATATGTTTTAATGAACATTCATCAGAAGAAATTATACTATCGAGGACGGAAATGATGACCTCTTGACTAATCTTTAGTTCAGGTTTAATTTGTGGTCGGTCATACTTCCCAACAAGGCCTAAATCAATCTGTTCCAATACAGCACTGCCGCGTAATGGATATAATCCTATACCTGTAATGTTGATACACCCACATAACTTTAATCTTTTGAGCACATCTTGTGCATTGATACATTTCAAGACTGCGTAGATATCATCGTCTGTCAGCTTCTTTGCAAGCTCTTTCTCAATATCTTCAAAATCTAATATATCCCATTGTTGTGCTGATACAATGGCCGTACTGATATCAGAGAGGTGGTTATTATTATTTTTCCATGAGGAAGAAGATGCAGATGCACTGAAAGCTACGGCCAATATCGCCCTCGACGGCTTGGATAAATACGCCGATACATCAGCTATGAAACCAATAGGTAAATCACTAATATGTAGGGTATCAGCGGCGGTCCGTCGGCGTTTATTGCACCCGCTAGACGACATGATACAGGCGATACAACCTCACATGTTATGCAAAAAATGAGGGAATCAGAAGTATTATTTTAGCGATTGACCAGTCCTTCTCCTCATCCTAATCCTCAATCACATACAATAGAGTGAATGTGGAGGATGGTGTCAAATAGTGGCGCCAATAAGCGCCGGCGTACTGCCGCTGATACCCTACACATTAGTGATTTACCTATTGGTTTCATTGCTGATGTATCAGCGTATCTTCCCAAGCCATCTAGGGCGATCTTAGCGGTAGCTTTCACCTCGTCATCTTTGTGGCAAAATGATAATTTGATGCACCGACTATCACCTATCAGCAAGGCTATTATTTCAGCATCACAATGGAATATATCCTTGAGGAGAAATGGGTCCCACTCACTGGGCACCATCAAAAATGGGTTCCAGCCACTGGGATCCATTTTGTATGGCTGAATTAAGCATGATAACACTAACGTAGAGTATTAAACCTCATTATATATCTCTTCAACATGATCTCTAGATCAGGTTTCATTGGTTTGACTTCCGCGACGGACCATATTTTGACCCTTATCTGTTCACAAAGTAGATCAGTATGAGCTAATTTTTCACTATTTTGCATCATGTTGACCACCTCCATACGATGGCAATTGACGTCCTATACGTACCCCCTCTGCTTCCCGTGGCATCTTTATGTCGTATAGATGTAGTCCGAAGTGTTTTCTACCGCTCGGATGCGACGTGGTACCTACAATAGACGTCAGAGTATATTGTTCCTTCGAGTTGCTGAGAGGGGATTTTCATGCTTTGTGAGGTATTTACTACGCCTTCCTATCATTACAACGGCAACTCCACCACCCTATCTCTCTTAACCATCAATACAATCAATCGGATGCTGTATTTAGTAGCGCAGATGTGGCAACGGGACGAGAAATGTACAATAAATGGCTCAATTTTGAGTTTTATGGCAATGTGTCACAGAATTAATTGATGTTGTACGCAGCAACTCTGTTATTATTATGGATTAAACACATAGTACAATGCTTATATATCATATGGATAACGTTCAGTAATATGGGGTGTTAGGATGGTGTATTTTCGTACAATGAGATGTACAAAGTCACTGGATTAATGGTAAGTTGTTAAATATTTATACATTTCTAGTTATATTAAACACTATGTGACGCATCTCACGCTATATGATATCCATCTACTGTATATTTGGACTTGTTAGATGGTGTGGTAGTAAGTTTGTATGGATTGGGGACGTCATCCAGGTATTATGCATACTTTTTGTCAACATTCAACTGCTTTTCTATGTAGTGGATTAATTAAATGGTGTTATTGCTGGTACCAACGGACATGGAATCAACAACTGATTATCAACATCGGATTTATAAAGTGTAATGAACATTTGGTCATGTTAAGAAATCGGAGGAGGATGTTATTGAGTTGATATTGTGGTAATTACTTTCAATCATTACACAGTGCGGGTCCGAAAACAAATTTAGATTGAGCTTCTCATGATCAGTTATATCAATGCACAACACAATCCAATCGTTTCCTATAAAGCAATTAGATATACAATGCACCGCCCATCGTTAAATGGTTAAACTACAACCAGATTGCTGGACAAATTAAGCATTAACGTCACAATATGGGTCAAAAACTACCATCTTTCTACTTTGGCACGATATACGACTAAGAATATGCTCATTGGGTATCAAAATAATGCACGGGGCGTTTAGATTAGGTTGTTAGCTTTCCGTAGAGCCACTGGACTGCCTCCAACAACGCATGGTTGTCGAGTAATATGGCTACGAGATGAGTCCATAGTTGAATCGCACTTTTGTGAGCTCGTGTTGGTGTTCATTAGTGAGGCTATACTCCATAATAATGAAGATGCGCACATTTACAGATTGAGTACATCCCATAGAACAGTTCAGTAGCATTGGTTTTGTATTCACAGTCATATTACGGCCTACAAAGACGAATCTCCTCAAAATTGACGAAAATGTAGCTTTTTAATGGGTGCCATAACAGCCTAGATATTGACTAATCCAACTACCCAAAGGTCAGAAAACACTAAGTATACATAGTAGAAGCTAATTAGAACCATCTAGACCGTCTTATTACGTCTATATATACCTTAATATTGTGGATCCCAGCCACTGGGATCCATCCAAAATTTGACCCCAAAAAATCTCCTCAAGGATATTAGATTTTGAAGACGTTGAGAAAGAACTTGCAAATAAACTGACGGATGATGATATCAGCGCGGTCTTAAACAGTATCAATGCACAAGATGTGCTCAAAAGATTAAAGTTATGTGGGTGTATCAACATTACAGGTATAGGATTAAATCTATTACGAGGCAGTGCAGTACTAGAACAGATTGATTTTAGCCTTGTTGGTAAGCATGAAACACAACAAAAAATATCAGAATCAAAGATATCTCATGAAGTTGTTGTACCCATCCTCGATAGCATCATTTCTTCTGATGGTTGTTCGTTAAAACATATCGCGTTTCCAATTTCGTGGTGTAGAGATGAAGAGGGAGATCCCCTTGAGCAAATGCGAGTAAGGTACATTAATATGTTCACTAGGAGAAGCAGCAGTTTGAGCTGCTCGCATTGCAATGCCAATATGAGAGGCAATGATAATTGGTTCTCTAGTGGCAACTTACAAAACAATATATGCTACGATTGCCTGGAACCATTCTGTAACGAGTGTGTAGATACGAGTGAACTTCTAAAGTATTGCGGTTTCTGTAGAAAAGATTACTGTCCACTCTGTGTAGTAGTAGAAGATTGTTCTGATGAACGTTGTGGTTGGGTGTGCAATGGATGTAAAAAGTCATGTGATAGTGATGGTTGTGACTCCCTTTATTGTGAGGATTGCGTAAAAACTTGCCCTGGTTGCAATAAGACTCGATGTCGCGATTGTACACCACTCCAAGGATGTGAAAGCGATATCTGTTATAACAGCATATATTGTTCTGAATGCTTAGATGCCAATGGACGTATCGGTATTAGTTACTGCTCTGAATGTAGATATATGTATTGCTTTGGCTGTAGAGCTGACAAAGTAAAGAAAGATGGAATTGATGCTTGCCGTGGTTGTTCAGCTGATATAACACCATTGCTATTAGAAGAAAATTTAAAACTCCGCAAAGAGAATGAGGAGATGACAAAGGAGAATGAAGAGTTAAAGGAGAAAGTCAAGCACGTGTCTTTATGATTGTGTGGGTATTCGGTCACATTTCTATGATAGGAAGTCTCGACAAGTGAGGAATGACAACTCCTTAGTCAATACACATCAAGTTTACAGTTTTTATTATCAATCAGTTGTTTCATTACCAAGCATTACCCTCTTCAATCATGACCTGTAGCCGAAGAAAATCTGTTGAAGTATACAACATTGAGGAGAATAGCCATAGGAACTGTAGCCTCTCACCTAACACAACAGACGGAAAATCAAGAAGTAGCGATTCATTTGTAATATATAACTGTGCTAAAAGCATATGCCTTTTTCTACCAATCATAATCTGCACCGCCTGGTACTCTCGTTCCTCCGAATGCAATGCCATCGTCCTCCGGCGTCCACTCACTATCAAGACCCAAGTCCTTCAATCTTCTCTCTTGGTAATACTCCTTCAGATCCAATGCCTCTGCATCTTGCTTCACAGTGACCAGTGTCCTATCCAATGCCTCACGTTCCGATTCACGTACCATTCTACACAACTGATCTTGCTCGGATTGCTCCTCTCCATCGTCATTAGCTTTCAAGGCACTCTCCTCTTCATCCATTTCAGACAACGCATTCTGACAAGCCTCAATAACAGCAGTAACAGCTCCCCGTTCATTCTCTTCACTAACAGGATCACTCATAAATTGCCAAATCTCTTTCCTAAATATTGATTCCAATAAAAAGGCATCCTTACCACCCAAATTTACCAATCGTAGAAATTGTATCATGGCCGGATCAGGCTCACCAGTCGATCCGGGACCACCCATCACATCAAATGTTTGTGTAGGTTCCATTGGTGCCAGGTCGTATGTTTCATATTCTAATATGTCTAATTTGTCATCACGGAATCGATCCGAGTTGTTCACTTCGAATGATAATTCGGCTGTGATTGCCGTTCCACCTCCATCTTTAGAGTTTAATTGACACATGTTTGGTACAAATCCGTGATCTAACAAGTAATCAGCTGGACCTTTTGGACCATATGATATACGTACTTCATCACCAACCTTCAATGGCTTGCCACTTTTTAATAACGCGCCCTTGGCACTACCCCATAGAGTACCTACGCCACCACCAAAAATCTCATACGAGTCATAATCATCATGATTAGCATAATCCAAATATGGCAAGAGACGTAACTGTCCATCAACAAAGTATGATCTTGATCGTACCAATGCCACTGCATACCTAAACCCATCAGGTGTAAAACACGGTCGTTCATCTACTATACCCTCACCTGCATCAATCTTAACACTCTTCGGAAAAGCATCTTCAGAATCACTATTCCATAACTTTTCAACCAACCATGCTGAATCATCATCAATATCATCTAATAATCTATATATCTTTTTAGTTGAACTTGATTGTAATATTTCTTGTTCATCTTCATTCCATAATAATGGATGTAATGTTTTCATTTCATCGTAGGTTGGTAATGTTGATATCCATGTTGATAATAATGTTTGTATACCATCCTTCCGTTTGGGTAAATTGATACCCTTTGGTTCGTTAATGTTAGCACGTGCCATTTCATTTAATAATATCATTGCCAATAAACCCACATCACCTGTCCATCCGTCATATCCATCTGGTAATACATTCTTATATACAACATTCGTAGCTAACGAGGATGATAAGACTAATCCACTACCATCTGTATCATAATATGGTAATGAGGCTACTAATTGATCTTTTTTATTGTAGGATTCGGTGGATATCAATCCTAATCTTAAATACTCTTGTTGAAAATCGGATGAAGTAGAAGTAGAGTCATCTGAGATTACTGCAACTCGAGCATTAAAAGTTTTGAGTATATCTGATGCATGTTCGTCTAATGCTGAATTGGCGCGGTTGGCTAATATTTGCAATCTTTCTTTTGTTGCTATAGACGGAGTAGTAGTATCGGATGATGTGGTGGATGATAGTTGTAAGAGACTTCTTCTTTTGGGCTTGTGATGTGGAGCATTTATTATTGATTGCAGTAAACTATGAGGTTTGTTATTCGACAAACATGAAAAGCAAACCGCCTGCGGTATAACGACCGAGATCAATAATAATACTATGCAGTATCCAAGTTGCATATTGAATGATATCCTTGTACTATATTGTCAACAAAGAGACTATATTAACTTCCGATTGACTCTCATATAATAAACTTCTAAGTTGAAATTTGTTGTAGAAAGATATTAAAATCCATTTGTTACCTACCATATCGGTAGCACCTAAAAGAGGTATAAACATCACGTATACAACATCGAACAACCAATAAATTGTTATTATTATAGAGTGAGCCATTTCGGTTTAGTAATTATTTTCTGGTTATATAAGAGAAGTGTACTTTTGTTCAATTATATTAACATACACATGCACCGAAACAGCTGATTGTATATATCAGCTATCGAACGTATATCAACACTATATACCGCAACGAAAACAAGTATAATTGTATACAATACTCTAATTATCAGCGGCATTAATTGCAATCTCTCTACGGCAGAGAAACTATAGATTTAGTACTATACTGGGATTACAAACCACCTATCTGAACAACCTTTACATAATACCAACGAACACATTACAATATGGATGATCAAACGGTGGAAGATTGTGGTATATGTTTAGAGGCATTAACCGCTGCAGTTACATTGCCATGCAATCATAAATTCTGTGCAAGTTGTTTAGATGGATGGAAATCGAAATTTGGTGCACAATATCGAAAGGAGGAGGAGAGCAAGTCATGTCCTTTGTGTAGAAAGAAGATCCCTCCTTCTAAGGAAATGTTTATGCAACTAGAGTATCACCGTAAAATGAAACGTGATCTAGAGAACCAGGGAAAAAACACCTCGGTGATGTATAAGCAAGTGTTACTCAATATCAAGGAATTGGAAGCAGAGTTTGGTGATTATAATGGGAAAGGATTGGATTACGATGGATGCATGGAGCTACCTAAGGAAATCTTCAAAGCGGTGAACAAGAACAATATGAAAAAGGTGATAAAATGGTTGGGATCTCCCGTTGATAAGAAAAAGTTAAGTGCAAGAGGTGATGTAAACTACACATTAGTGCACTTGGCAACTAAAAATACCAATTCTGACTTGCTGTCAATACTGCTGCAATATGGAGCAGATGTCAACGCATTGGATGCTACGGGGTGGAATCCTCTCATAATTGCAATGGCAAAAATGGTAAAAGAACTGATCGGTTTTGATCAAGCTAAGATATTATTGGAATGGGGTATTGAGATATCTCTGCGAGATAAATATGGATTATCCAATAAGGACCAAGTCATTGAGATAATGAAGCAATATGGGAATACCAAATTAGCCAACTTCATTTCATCAGAGTTTGGGGGTAGAAGGTGTGAGGTTATCAACTTACCAAATCATCCACAATTGAATGGCAAGACATGTGTAGTCGAAAAGTACATTGCCAAGAAGGATAAGTACAAGATCATATTCGAGGGATCGGGTAATGCAGCTCTTGTCGGTCCAAACAATCTCAAACGTCGGGATAGAAC
>Ga0075437_11737_pt1 | contig 12867 bp, 11 predicted proteins | sample MintriMetagenome_FD_74266 | JGI IMG/M metagenome (GOLD analysis project Ga0075437, IMG submission 74266) | Marine eukaryotic communities from Monterey Bay, USA to study complex ecological interactions - Minidiscus trioculatus and... | ecosystem: Environmental > Aquatic > Marine > Unclassified...
TTGGCTAAGCTAATATATTCCTCCCCCCCCCCCCCCCCCCCCAGGTCTCTATACCAGGCATGATGACAGGGCAAATACTAGGCGGGAGCAATGTGGGAGAGGGTAAGTTATGAATAAATCCACTATGTTACGCACATGACATGTTGTTGAATATATATCCCTACATGTATCTTCTCATTTGTCTATCTCAATCTTCAATCTATATGACAGCTGCACATTATCAGATCCTTATCATTTACTTGAATTCAACTTGCAACTTTTTGACAATATTCGGCAATGTGATAGTACTTTATAACGTGGCGTTTGATACTAGATCTCACACATTGAGGATAGATCGCTTTACCGAAGGAGTCAAAAACATACCATTAAAAGAAAGATTACAAAGCTGTGGAGAACGTATGAAGACATTACTATGTTGTTATAAGCAATGGAAGAAACGACTACCGGATACAGATGGATACAATACACCTTTGCAATACGGATCTAGCAATTCACTCGCATCAAACAGAATTGAGATACTCACTCGAAAGCTTAATCGAGATGGCTCGAAGAATGATACACCTCTCTTTCAAATAACAAAGCTTCAATTCAGTGTACCTAAGAGTCACAAGAAGAGGAAAGGGAAGGATTCTCATTCTTCATCATTACCGCCATCGCCACTTATATCTTCTTCAGGAAATGGATTTACACAAAATCAGATTAGCCAACAACAGCAGCAGCAGCAGCAGCAGCGTGTCCTTTGTACCGATTTAAACCTAAGACTTTACAAGGGTGAAATTGGTATTGTCAGAGGCCCGTCAGGCGCAGGTAAAAGGTGAGCATATGATACTGCTTGATGATATACTATACTATCTATTCATTCTGTGTGAGCTCATCTTATCATTCTACCACACTTTCCAAGTACACTACTTCGAGTACTTTCTGGTCTTAATAAAATGGATGATGGAGATGTTATTACTTGTGGTATGTCTCTTGCTGCTTGCGGAGAAAGCATTGATATGATACAGTGGCGATCAAGAGTACGATATGTCACTCAATACAAGGTTGACATACCAGGTACGCCACGAGACTTTATTCATACGGCGACCTCGCTTAAAGCATACTCAAAAAGTGATACACCAACAGAGAATGAAATGATCGAGCAAACTCTGTTATACCTTGACGATTGGGGTATGGGAGAGGAGAACACTTACTCAACTATGCAGTATCAGCAGCAACATCATCCATATTTGGATAAAGAATGGAAAGCACTTTCAGGAGGTGAATGCCAAAGAACACTCCTTGCAATTGCCTTAGCTTCTCATGCTAGAGTACTACTTTTAGACGAATCAACATCCGGCCTTGATCACGAAACTGAACGCCGTGTTGAGGAGAGTATTGTCGAGTATGTGAAAACAAATGGTGCCGTTGTTCTGTGGGTTACTCACAGCGATGATATATCAGATAGGTTACTATCAATATAAGTGATGTGTGCATAAGCAGATTGACTCCTGTCAACTAGTATTACCTTTATATGACTGAGCTATTGTATCCAGTATTGGAGAACAGTCACAATGCTTTTTCATTAAGCTAACAAAGACACCATTTAACTCTCCCTTTGCAAACAAATGATCAAATGGAGGTGGTGACCAAATTGTAATATGTTCATTATCATCAAGCTCAAGATGGATAGCTGTTGCATGTAGATATGTTCTGTTCCAGTCAGCAGAAGAATCATGTATATCTAAACACCCCCCAGCATATCTAATATCCCCCAGTATCGGTATCGAAGATGACTTTGCAGCAACTCGTATTTGATGACTGGATGAAGACGGAGAGAGGTGATCATAACTTCCGTTAGTAAATGCGGTTTACAAAGGCAATCAAATAAAGACAAGTTAACGGACTTTCGTTTTCCCTGTGTGTGGCTGAAACAGTATTGCAGTTCTTGGAACAGACTGAGCTTCTTTGTTTTCAATTCTTTCCAGTAATGATGATACCATGGATAGGTTGCCTAACCCTGCCGTGAAGTATCTTGTTACTGCATATCCTCCTCTTGTTTGCTTCTTCTTTTCAGTGTCAACTCCATCATCCATTTCTTCTTTATCTAAATCTACATCTGATTGTTGTACTTTATTCTTTGAGTTGACAAGTTTGTAACTACCCCGACGTCCCATTATCATATTACCACGAACCCAACCTTGCTTCTTCTTTGGCCTTCGAGCACTTATTGCAGTGTAGTACTTTGTAATTTCTTTCTGTTGAAACTTTCTAATCAATATACTAGCAGTAGTGGGATCCTTTGCTAATAATAGAATACCACTAGTAACCTTATCAAGTCGATGTACACTCCATAATCGATCTGGATATGAAAATGTTTGTGTTTGTTGTTGAGATCTTATTATTGACATTATACCAAGCTCACCAGTTGATGGATCATTATGATGAGATATATGCGGTGGCTTGTTGATTGCAAGTAACTTGTCATTTTCAAATATAATTGGTATATCGATCCGAGTTGAGAAAGCAGCGGCTACATTGCTTGATGGCAAAAGAAGAGGTGAACAAAGCAACATCAACCAATGAACCATCATATCTCTAGATATGATATCTCGCATCTATCCGCTCCCTAAATAGCAATTTTCATCAAACATCAAGCACGCAACATCAACTCTCAATAGGTAGAGAGTTGATGTTGCATGCGTGCCTTGATATTACTCTCAGGCCAAATTTTAGGATACCTCTCATATCGGTATCCTAAAATTATGAGAGTGTGAAAGTGATATTCATTCAATCTAATTAAACTATTTGGAGTTTGTGTTGTCCGATTGTTGTCAGTGGCTTTTGTTTGCACAGATAAGTATGGCGCCACTACACCAACAACCAATACGATCGACGAGGTCGTCCACAAATGCAAGTTCATCAAATAATAGCAAGTTTATAAAGCTTAAAAATGGGAAACAACTACTACCTTTACCTTTCATGACGGTGCATCATCTTCCAGAGTATGGTATATCAACTACTACTGCAGGCGATAATAATGTGATGGTAAACGCTACCGAGGAGGATGATCTAAATGATGTGACAAATCAATCTTCAAGAAGTAGTAATGGCAGTAAAAAGCGGAGTATTGATAACATTTCTACAACACACAGTAGCTTACCCCCAAATCAAAGTACAATCACAAACAACACAACTACAAATACATTCAACATGCCACAAATATCAGCATCCAACTATAAATCCAAAAAAGATATAGCAATTAACAGTTTATATACACCAACCAAACATGAAATATATGGTCATATAAAGTACTTATCAGAGGAAGGAATGAAGTTGGTTATGAAGGAGATTGATAATTGTGTTTCGTATACCTTAAAGTATTCATCAAAAAGTACTTCTAATGATAATAATGGTATTAAGTTAGAAAAGGGGATATCTAGTAGTTCCAAGTTTATGAGAAGCTCAAATGATTTAATGACACTTGCCTCAGAGATTAATAATTACTTTGACATGTTCCAACCTGAGGAAGAGAATGAAGAACTACAAGATGTTACAATAGATGAAAGCATGAACAACATGAAAGAAACACAACCCAGCAACAATATACAACGACAAGATATATTGAATGATATGTTACCCAACAAATATGACCCAACATTACTTCCGTTAGTATCTATTAAATGTTATCCCAATGTATTAGATCGTATTGAAATAACAAAGGGTTTAGTATCAGACTTATCCAAGAAGAAGAAGAAGAAGAGAAATATTCATAAGAATAGTTCCCAACAAGACGATCACATTGAAAAATCTCCATGTGTATGTATACTAAGATCAACATCTGAATTAGTACAACAGGGACATTTAATAACAGAAATATTATCACAATGTATATCCAACGATACTCAGAACGGTGAAGCATTTGCAATGGAATTACAAAAACAACGTAAACGTTTCAAGTCACAAACTCACGGAGGTATTAATAGGGGTGTATTAATAAAGTCTATATGGTCTTGGACACAATCATTAATTGAATGGGCAAAATATACTACAACATTTAATTCAATTGTGATAGTGTTGGAAGATGCAGAGAAGATACCATCACCTACATTGGATTCATTCTTTACTACGTTGGCAGCATTACGGTCGAATGATGGTGTACCGATTAGTGTTATTGTTGTGGATGTTACACCTGGTGGATTGGGTGATCGATTGTCAATGCTTCGTAGTCCATCGTTGCGTGGTACTTCGGGTGTTATGACACGTGAGTTGTTGGTACCATTGCCACAAACTCAATTAGGTATGTCGATCTTATGTGTGTATACTTGTCAGCTGTGTTTTGATACTTTACTTACTCACCTCTGCCTGATGACAATTAGATCTGTTCGTGAACAAGCTCTTCTCAGGAAAGTGTCTACCAACCTTTCTCTGGAGTAATCACCGACTGTTAAAACGTATCCAGGAGTTATTTGAAGATAGTGACAACTCAATTGTATCTGCTGCCAAGAAGCTAAAGACTGACTTGCGTCGTTACTTTTCTAAACCAGGAGCATTCATTTCACTACTTCATTGTGACAAGTTTACCATTCCCAATGAGTCTCGTATGAAGTGGCTATTTGGAGATGAAAGTTGTAGAAAAATCATCCTATCATCATCTGCAGCATCATCCCTATTAGCGAAGGAGACTAATGGGAAAGATGACGGTCGTATCTTTGATTTGTTTTGGAAGATACAAATATCATATCTATGTCATCAGATATGTCAACAGATCAATATCATATTCAATCTATCTCCTCTTGCAGAGATTGGAGCAACCACTGCTTCTGAGTTTCAGATTAGATCACGTATAAACAATCTTCTTATTCTACTGCGTGACACAAGAGAAAAGATTACATCATGGACTGATGTCAGCACAAAACAGTCTGACAATTCCTTGTTATGTAAGAAGTTGAATGAGTATATTATTCTTGCTGGTCAGTTTACTTCTTTAGATGATGAGGAATCATCATCCAAGGCTCCACCTGCAATGGCTCGGTCATTAGTAGAAAACATCATGACATGGGCAAGTGATTGTATCTCAATTCAAATTACATCCCAAGACTCTCTCCCGGTACAACCCCGAAGAGATGTGGCCAAGGCATTGTGTCGACCACTACCAAACAGTCTTATGCATTGTGCACTTGCTCATTCAAGCCGTATTGCATTTCAAGTCCTTGAATCTAGGACTACAACATTGTCTGTCTGGCATGAAAGATATTTCGATGTTGTCACAGAGCAGGAGGATGGCATGTACTCTAACGAAGCAGCTTTCTTTTTTGCAGTATATGAGTTGGTCCATCTTGGCTTTGTGAGAAAGTTACCAGCCTATAGAAGGAAAGAAGAGGCATATGAGAAAGTGGGTATCATGTGGAGCAATGGTCGGTAGAGAAATTTAGCTACATATTCCTTTTCTTAGATTAATTAAGCTAAATAGCAGAGTTATACTCCCAAACACTGACTAACCCTTTATTGCTCATTCATCATACGAGGTAACATGTTAACCTTGGGCATACTCGAGAACCATAAGTAATCTGCAAGTTTCGTTTGATACTTCCAATTAGCAGGTGCAGTACCAATCTCCAATCGCAAGAACTTACTCTCCGACAATGTCTCCTTGGCATTAGGATTTAACAATATAGTCGTGACTGCCTCTTCATCTACCAAAGTGTTCGGATTCATAGATTGACATATACGTGGTATACGACCATTAATGCCACCCATGAACCGTACATCTGGTATAGGTGCAATAGTAACAACTAACGAATCAGGATGAGATGTAGCCCACTTTGATATAGCCGTGGCACATGCCTCATGTACTAATATCTTTTCAGCAAAGAAATTACCTTGTTCTGCCTTTTCATCGTTATTAGATGTGGGTACAAAATCTTTTAATAAACTCCGATCAGTGTACAGTTTAAACTTTGGATCTTGTGTTAATGATATAAATCCCTGTGCATCTGCAACGTATGTATCACGAGTCTGTGGATCTAATGATTGCAATCCTCCCTTTTGTACTGTGGCCAAGTCTGATGGATTGGGTGACAAGGCTAATAATGTACATTTTTTCTTCTTTGCAAATCGTATTATTGGTAAATGTTTCTTAGCCAATTCTTCATTAGCACCCGCAGATGATAGGCCCTCTATCAACTTTTGTTCAGCATCGTCAACAGATGATCCACCTGATGATGAAAGATAGGCATTCAACACCTCTTGACACCCCTGTGGTGCAAATGTTAGCCCAATAGCTGTATTGCCATTCCGTTCTTTCGGTTTACATATATCAGTTAACAATCCCACTGCTAATGTAGCATCATTATTTATATTCCCACCATTCTTCTCAGGTGATGCAGTATACGTATCATCAAAGTTGGCACCTAGAAATACAAAACTTTGATAATTCGGTCCTGATTTATTGATTGCGCCATCTTCACTAATACCGGCAACCTTCTTCACTGTATTAATACTACCAAATACTGCCTTATTTAATACATTATTTAAATTAATATCCTCTTCAATGAAGGGTGTTTTCGATGTCCCGCTACCCATACCTAAATTCTTTAATATGGCCGCTTCACGTGAGGCACGGTAGGGTATTAATGACGGGGGTATAGTTTGATCAATTAAGTAGGCTGTACAACGCTTTGCAGGGATGTATTTTCCACCATTGGTTGATTTTAATGCACTGGGTGCAAATGGATTAGAGAATGATGCAATTGCTGGTAATGCTGATGCTGATTGTGGTTGTTGAGTTGATACTAGACCTGTGGTAATGGCAGCGATTGATGCAGCTGATTTTATTGCATTTCGTCTATTTGTTGTAGGTTGTGGTTCTATATGTTGTTTAGACTGTATGTTTTCCTCATTGCAATCGACTAATTCATCATCTTGTTGATGGAGTGAAGAAAGTGACACATGATATGTTCTAGATGCTTGAGGTGTTACAAATCCATCCACCAACGATTCCAAAGCAAATACCAATAATATCGAGATAAATATACAGCGTAATGTCATCATTTGGCGTTATATCGATATACTATATACCAATTCATCCAAAGAAAGCGGGGCAATGATTCATTCATTCATCAATCAAGTGAGTGAAGTTTCACGCGTAAGCAAGCTGAGAAAAAGGTGAGGAACCACCACCAATTGAGAACTATTACCATATACCAACAAAGCGTTAAAGTGATAATGCCGATTGTATCATTGCAATATGAACTACACCAAATTAACAATCTATCGATCACGGTATTACAGGTAGAGATAAAGATTTCTCAAATCAGATTCAGTCGAAAGTTGATAGATAGTCAAAGATCCATCTCAAATCTCAAACAATACGATGCTCAACATCAAAATAAAGCTCTCATATCGCCCGGATATTAAGTTAGTATCGATATATAATGTCTTCTTCTCCGTCTGCAAATGTTGTGCTCATAGGCGCTGGTTGGTGGAGCCAGGTAAGTAGTATCAGATCCTATCCCCTGAACTATATCTTTGGTACCATCACAAATCTTTCTAAATTTCGACATATATACTTTTACTTGCGTAGGGCTGGCATTTGCCACACCTACATAGAAACGAGAAGGTTAAGATTGCAGCTATTGTTGGTAAGTTATATGGTTTCATATGTCTGGTATTATTGTGTGTATACTCAATGTTTATATTATATATATATCATCGCTCACATTGCAATTTGCAACCATCTCTTCATTGCAAATTATTATATACAGACTCCTCCCCACATCCCAAGTCCAATCTCAATCCAAATTTAGAATCATTAGAAACACTTGCAAAGCGATATGATTGTCCAATATTCTCATCATTAACTGATCTTCTACAAGATACCATTGGACAAACAATGGATGGTGCAATCGTTTGTACGCCACACAGTACACATTTTAATATTGGTAAACAATTAATCGAAGAAGGTCAAAATAGATATGAAGAGGCAACAAAGAAACATAAAGATGATGATAATGGAGATGGTAAACTGCAATATCGTCCAATCAACATCTTAATGGAAAAGCCAATGACTACCAATGTTCGTGAAGCAAAGGAATTATATGAATTGTTAACGTCTCGTCAAAAAGTTGAAGAAACAAAGAAGAGTACATCATTCATAGGTGGAGGTGTTGGTTGTTTCTTAATTAATCATAGTGCCAATTATCGACCACAGGCTAGATCTGCAAAGGAGATTATCTCCTCTGGAAAGCTTGGTACTATTCGTCATGTTACTGCCTTTTTTGCATCACCATTAATGTGGATCTTTGAAGACCCAACAAACAAGGGATGGAATGAACCAACTGGTGAAATGAAGGGTAATGGTTTTGCTTGGGGACAACAGTCTCATTTGTTGAGTTGGTTATATCATGTTATGGGAAATGAATTAGTACCAAAGAAGGTGTATTGTTCCATGACTTGCAGTGAAAAGACTGGCGCCGATATCTCTCATGCAGCAACTATAACATGTGAGAACGGAGCTACCTTTTCATTATCAGGAACTAGCTTATTGCCTGGATATGAACACTCAGATCCACCGGTAGCAAAACGTATACAGATCAAAATCTTTGGTACCAAAGGAGCACTCATCTTTTCGGGAAATGATACGGATTCAAAGAGTGGTCGGTTAGAATATCTGCCTGGTAATGATGATGGTGATAAAGCTGGTACAATCGAGGTACAATGTCCAGAGTTAGGATTTGAGTTTGAAGAACTTGATCAGAATGGTAGTGGCCCAGAAAGTATGCAGGTAAGTTGTCATGTCTGGATTGTTACATTTCTATATCCGCCTCGACGCTGACATATAGTCTACGATTCTCTATATAGAATTTTCTTGACGCTTGCTTAGGCAAGGATGATATCTATCTTGGGGCAGATTGTCTTATTGGGCTGAGAAGTGTTCAAACTATTGATGCAATGTACCGTTCTCATTCCTCGGGCAATGTCGAACTATTATAGTGTGATAAGGTGTGTTATCTCTTGTTATGTGATCTAAGCTAGTTTCTTTCCCATAAGATATCCAGACCTATCTAATCTATTGATGTATTGTCTTCTCCATATACACGACGGTATTGAATAAAGATGTATCGAGGTATCGAAATATAGGCTCCGCCGACCGTACAATAATTTTGGTTTAGGGCAGCGTTGTCATTATTTTATTTTTGAGAAAAAAATCCACTAGATTCGATATAATCGATCATGGACTGGGATAGTCGAGTTGACGACGTCATTGAACAATCAAGTCAGGGCCTACGTCAAGTATCTAACGAGTATAAGTCTCACATAATAGACGAGTACAACATGAGAAGGCAAGGCTCATCGTCTAGATATTCATCCGCTTACCAACCACGTAATACTGACGACGGCACCAGGATATTTCGAGATGTACTCAATAATATTGAAAACCAAACACCTTGTGGGCCTCACCAAAGAGCAGCTCTTAAAGCCTTTCATGCAACTACAAGACGACCTCTATCACGAGGTACTACTCGTTCTTCCAACGTAGACCGTCATGTCGAAGAGAAGCTCAAGAGCTCTTCCTTAGCAATAGATGCACTCAGAGATCAACTCGTTGCACTGTCAGATGAAGTACGACAGCTTAATCGAACAAAACAATTACAACAAAAGAGAATCGACGGGCTCGTCGATATTGTTTACAGCTTGGATAATACAGAGATTGGGCACATCAAACAAGCAGTCGATGAAAAAGTGTCCATAGTTGATTTGGATACTGCCATTGCCAAAGAGAGGCAAAAGATGATGGTTGAAATCAATACACTCATGGATAGACAACAGCAACAAATATCTCAAAGTACACAAGCTTTCCAAAGAAACCTTGTTGATACTGTGCAACAGGCGGTCAAAGAAGAAGCAGCACAGATAGAGAAGAAGTGCTTAGATGCTGTCCAAAAGCTCAAGGATGATAAGGGCTACGTCAAGCTCATTACTCAAATCGTTACCGAAGCGTCTGTGGAGATTGAGTCTAAACTCAGAGCCAATATGTCGTCTAAGTTGGAGAATTTGTTGGCAGAGAAGAGGCAACAAGATACAACACTCATCTCGCGCCAAGTTAAGGAAATAATGGGCTCGGACCTTGCTGATATTCGTAAGCTATTAAAGCAAACTGCCATGAAACAAGCATCCTTCATTGATACCGACAAGGCAGAAGCCATGATACAATCTTGTACCTCGACCCTCGAAGAGAAGTTAATGGATGTATTGTCTACTAATAACAAGGCCAAAGAGGAGACTCTACTGTCGATCGAAGACTCATTATCAAAACACAAGTTAGCAATTAAGCATGAACTTGATAAGATATCACAGACAATCATCACCAAGCAGGTAGCAGACGCAATCGTTACAGATCGATGTGACCATGTTTTCGATCGTTGTATGAAAGTTATCAACGACTCGTCTACTCAATTTGACAACAAGATGAGTGCTATATCTTCTAATCTCCAAGCTTGTGCCACTAACGAAGACGTTATTCACCTTGCACACCAACAAGCTGCTCTGGGAGAATCATTGACTTCTAGTATGGAGGTAGTAGATAGATTCGAGTCGAAACTAGATCAACTCGGACAATCCTTTGGATGTAAAATGAGCACAGTATTGGAAAATGTCGAACAAAGTAACGAAACATCAAGACAACTAGGATTGAAGCTCGCCGATAGAGAAGTGGTCGAAGAACAACTCCCACAATCCATGGAGGAAATTGAGTCGAAGATCGAAAGTCTACAGCAGAACGGAGTAGACGAATCAGCATTGCAAAAGAGCTCCACTCTCCCTGTTCTCGAGTCTACACTAATAGATACTGCTAGTAATGGCAACGCTGTACAACAGTCATCACTTACAACACCCATCAAGACGAATGACAACCGGCCAAGAGAGTTGATCCTTAGCCCTGATCTAAGTCCAAAGTTTAACTCTTTCCTTGACTTTATCTCCCAACCATCAGCCGCGGATAATAGTCTAACAAGTATATCGTCACGGCCACATCAATCACCATCTGCTAGTAGAAGAGCCCCAACAACAAACACAAACGATACTGCAAACTCAGAAGAGAAATCTGTCCCCTCGTCTGTTGGCTCTTCTTCAAATGGTAGCATATCTGATACAAACAAAGAAGATCAACAGAGCCTAACCCTTGAGAGGAATCGAGCGTTGAGTAGTCTTGCACGAACACTATCGAGTGTTGCAATTAAGAATGACGATACATCCTTGATGGAGATGGCGACCGACATTCGAGCTGGCAAAAGAGAGGAGCTTAGAAGTACAAGGGACTCTCGAGATGGGGAAAGCACACAAGATTCCCCATCATCTGCCGCAGAAGAGAGCATCGACACAGCAATTGCACTCTCCTTGTGTGATGTACAACTTGATCAATCGCCGCGCTCGAAATTGCCGCCAGCACCAGTGGACGATCATAGCATTGATACTGCTGATGCAATCTCCTTGTGCGGTGGCATACAAGATCAGTATGAAGAAGAGAAAGAAACACAAAGCATTAATGACAAGCCTACGACTGATAAGAAGACGATGGAGGAGCATCGAGATAACAATAAAAATGATGATAACGAGCACGAAGCGACTAGCAGTGGTAGTGACAATACCTCGACCTCTCTTGATTCTCTAAATACTACCTCTTCTTCGTCATCTTCTTCCGACGAAGAAGAAGTTCCCAAGAATAAGTCTGACTCTCAATACAATCCAACACGACAGTCAAACCCTGATCCCTATCAAGGATGGGACACATTATTGCTCGAGTTACGAGCGTCTGGTAAAATCCTACGAGACGGCAGTAGTGATTCTTCCTCTTCCTCTTATAGCAGTAACTTCTCTGCTGATGAATGAGGAAGCTGTGATATGAATACAACTTTGTATAAGATACCTCTAGTAATTCAAACTAAAGACTAACACATAGTATTACTTTCAGTGTCCGGATTTGATTCTATTGCTTTATACTGGTAACATTATCTTTCTTTCCAACTTTGCAATGTTGACACATCTTTCTTTCTAGCTATCCTCTCAGACGTTTCCCCTTATACTCTATACTCAATCCCCGATATGATTTCGAGCCATTAAATTTATTGCGGTTTAGGAGTGGCTGCCGCTGCTGATCCCATAATCCTCTGCATATCCTCCTCTAAAGACTTATATTTTTCAGTAACTTTTTCTGTAGCAGTCTTCTCCCCATCCCTAATAGCCTCAACTAATGCAGTACTTAAATCCTCGGCACTAACACTTGCCAAATACTCTTCACTAATATTAACATCTGATGCCTCAAATCCAGGCGATGGATTAACAGGTAATTGTGGTGGAATGTAGGATATTTCAACTTCAATATTCCCATCGGCGGCAGTACCAGTAATCTTTTCATTGGCTAATTCCTTATCTAAATCATTCTTCTTCTGTGCTAATTCCTGTGCTTTTTTGAACATTGCTAATTGATCCATCATACCTGGCCCTCCACCCTGTCCTTCTGGTGCGTTTGGGTCCTTTGGTTTAGAACCAAATAAGTTTAGTGATGTGGAGGATGATACTGTTGTTTGTTTACTTATAACATTATTACCGCCTGGTCTTGATGTAGAAAATGCTGATGCATTTGTTGCAGTGAATACTATCGTAGCTATTGTTGCAAGTTTCGTCATGGTGCTGGTATTCTATTATCTATTATGGTGTCTTCATTACAATATTGATATCAACAGGGGAAAGTTTATAGATTCACTATGTTTTGCCGAGGTGATGAGGTGGAATAAAGTATCTTACACACATCCATGTGTAAGCATTTGATGATTATGACTTTTAGATGAAATTAAAGACTTGCTTCATGTACTTGCTAGCGGTCACCAG
>Ga0075437_12564_pt1 | contig 12839 bp, 10 predicted proteins | sample MintriMetagenome_FD_74266 | JGI IMG/M metagenome (GOLD analysis project Ga0075437, IMG submission 74266) | Marine eukaryotic communities from Monterey Bay, USA to study complex ecological interactions - Minidiscus trioculatus and... | ecosystem: Environmental > Aquatic > Marine > Unclassified...
AATAGCATCAATAGACTATCTAACTGCGATGATATAGCATCTAGTCTAGAGTCAATCGAGTAGTCGAGGAGTATCTTCTGTGCAATGTTCCTCTGTGCAATGAGACAAAACTCAATGCTGCATTCACCAATGCTGCATAGCATAGCGGTCTGCCGTACAACTCCTACTAACAAATAGATCTCACATTTTTTTTATTGTACCAAACTACACACAACAACAACACAATATCCACAAGATGAAATTCAATCTACTATCCATCGTCGCCGCCGCCGCCGCGATTGGAAGTCCATTCGCCTCTGCTGCACCCGATCCTTCTCGTCTACCCATTGGTCCGACTCCTGAGTCTTCACCTGTACCATCTTCACATGTACCATCTTCACATGCATCAACTTTACCTACACCATCTCCTCTCCAAGTACCAACAAACTACCGGCTTGCTATTGCTGAAAAGCTTGAAAAGGAATTTGCTGAGATGGGATTCATCCCCCGTCCTATCGACGATATCATGTCTATACTTGAACTTCATGACGATGATGCCGAGGCCACTCTAGACGCCATGATCGAACAGGAAGAGGACGGCCGATCTGAAGAAGATGATGACGAGGAGGAGGATGACATATCTTGTGTTTTTGTGATTTATGCAATTTGTGTTCAGATTATCAGGCAATTGCTATAGTACTATTATATTGTCAAGAGGTAGATTGCAATATGGTTAGAGTATGATAGACAATTATAGCAGCAGATAAGCTTGCTGTCTTGAGAGAGTTGTTGTTTGTTGTTCGTCAAGATTTTTTGTGGCTTTGCAAGCATGAAGCGCGTGCCCTTTAACCTCCGTGAATAAACTACACTCTCTCTAGCCTCTTGTACAGTAAGTGTCGATGGGAGGCCGATATATATAGGGGACGTCACTGGCTGGGCTGCTCAAGTTGATGCTGTTTGGAAAGAAGAGAAGTGAGGTAGCATATCCTTATTATATGTATTAATTATCAAATTTGAATCTATGCATCTGTAGCTTTAGATAGGTATACATTTGGCCCTTTTCCTCTCATTAAGTCAAGTCTTGGCCCATAGTGCATCGACTTGTGAAGCCCAACCAGATATGTTATACGCTTTGTAAAGGGAATCTCTATTGATTCGTTTACAACCATCGAAATCATGAACTAAGAAACCATTACACCAAGTATCTTTCTTTGTTATTATCATACCATTCGAATGTTCTTCTAATACATGACGAACCTCAGACATTCTCTTCATACTTAAGTGCATTGATACAGTAGAACGAGAAGCTTTTCTATTAGGGTCAAATTCTTGAGTAGTAACGATATCCCACTTAGTTTCATTGAAAGATTTGAGTGTATGTCCAAATAGTTCTGTTTCTATACTATCGGAGTAAACTTGAAATAATCCATGGATGAGATCAGAGCTCTTTATCCATCCATTTTTTCTGGGTAACGTCAATCTCTTTTCATTCTGCTTCTTGAATACATTGAGTATCATTTCGTTACCTGGACTACTTCCGAATAAATCTTGGCAGAAATTAACGTCATAATAAGTTGGTAGTATCATCTTAGTTGTGTCTGGATTGATGATATCATCGAGATTCACATTCATAACACGATCTATATCCGAGTATATCCCTCCTACTTGATATATCAATATGAGACGAAAAGCATCCGTCTTCTCAACTATATGCCCACTTAATAGTTGCTCTATCACACTCTGTGGTACATCTGGATGATCGAAACTCTCTATGGTTTTGTGTATATCATCATAATTGTGTATTATAAACTCCCAACTTGGATTTAATCTTTTGAGTTGTTTTGCACCATGTTCAAGTATATCATATGATGTCTTGTTTAATACATGTTTATCTGGCCATATTAAATGGAATTTCTTTGGAAATGATCCTAATGATTGAAGATGATCTAGTGCACTTTGTTGTATAGATATTTTATGTCCATGTTGTTGTGTTATTGCAGCAAGTATACTATCCGTAGTTATAGAAAGTTGTAGTAGAAGAGCTATCTGCCATGCCAGTAAAGACACAGCAAGGAACACTAGTAATACTACTGATATCTTGTGTATGTTGAAGCAGTATCGTCCTCTCTTCTGTCTTCCGTGTATTCTCATTTTATATGATTGTGCAGTAGACTACCTACAGAGACGACGATGGTTATTGACAAGAAGGATGAGATTCAGAGAGTGTATTTTGAAATTACTCATATGTCAAATGATATGATTATTTATGTGCAACATGACATATCATCGATATACCACTCCAATAGATCTCTCAGAGGTACATTTGATAGCTAGAAATATAATAGACGTTAGGGGGCAGCAAGATAATAAGCAATCCAACAACATATGCCACTTGCCTCGATTTGCAAATCGTCTCAGGACCAACACAAACTGTATGTGTAGATAGCAACCACCACTCTTCTCTAACTATGAGCTCACGATGAGTTGAGATAGGGAAACTACAATACTCTACTGATGTTAGACCAGGATAATGGGTATGTGCCACTGAAACTAGTAAAGTCCTACATAATTGAATTGAGATAAGACACTTAAGGCACAAGACATACTTTGAAGCCATTCTTCAGGTCGTATTGTAACAGATTTCTTATCTAGTTTACAAAGATTTCACATCAATGATCAAATCATAAAACAATCTGATCACTCTTAGTCTGACCCATATAGCTTTGACAGATCTAGCTTCAAGCCGAGTAATATACAGCTTCGGCTCTCATACTCCTCATACTCCTTCTTCCCCACACTCGACGGTAAATACACAATGATAAAACTAACACTTTATATCAACATCAAGTTCTTCTTTCCATTAACATTTAATGTAGCGTTGAACGAGATGTGTCATTCCAAAGTATTGTTTTCTCTTGCATTTATTCCGCCTTCCCATTGCAATAATAAATTGATACATATATATCTAACAACCAATCAACCTACACCAAACTTATGTTTATAAAGAAAACTTCTTACCCCCCTTTCCTTTATTGGTTTTAAATCCAGTCTGCGGCGGTAACTGCTGACTTTTATCCCCCGTACGTCACGGTTTGATATACTTGGTTTTACCATAATTCACTTGATGACGATCTCCGTGTTTGGTCAAATTCTCTGGATTCTTTGCAATACTAACACCCCGAGCACTGCTACCATCGGGTAATATATGATTTGATGTATCATGATCAAGCCATTGGAAACGCATTTCCTTTTCATCATCATTACTATTAACTTGAGAAGAGGTGATAATATTTGATTTATTGTTATTTAATATTTCTCCCTTCATATCATCGAATTGATCAAGTAAATCATCTGCTCGGTTTACAGCTCTCTTGGAACGTTGTTTCTTTGCTCCTCCCATTGTTCTTCTGTAGATATTGTATAATATTATTTGAAGCACTAGCGGCAATACATAGTTGCAAATATATATTTTTTTACCGCTTACTACGCGTGAATCGATGGCGATTAACTTGCCATACATTCCACTTGTAGGCAGAAGAATTTTTTTGTGCAACTCATTAATTGATCTCTTCACCTTCTTCACCACAACTTTTAATAATACTCTATATTATCAATACATATTTAAACCATGGTACGATCTTATCCGCGCCAGTGCTTTTATTGCCTGGGATTCTGACCTGCATTTTATATGCCGAGGTCTGTGAAAGCGGTGTCCCGATCAACAATTCTTGGTAGTCTGAATGATGTACATAAAATCTGATTTGCAATAATCTCAAGTGTGTTGTTGTTCAGTCTACCACAGAAGTACCAGTGATCAATGACATCCGCCTACTGCAGATTCTCGGCGTAAGTACTTTTGTATATGTATCTCACCAAATACTCTATTTATATTCATAATCACAGGGAGTCCGTACCAAGACAGTTAAGAAGTCAGCACGTACCATCGTCGAGAAGTACTACCCTCGACTAACCCTCGACTTCCACACCAACAAACGTATCATTGATGAAATTGCCATCACCCCCTCGAAGCGTATGCGTAATAAGATTGCTGGTTTCACCACACACTTAATGAAACGTATTGCCAAGGGACCCGTACGTAACATCTCCTTGAAGTTACAAGAGGAGGAACGTGAACGTCGTTTGGACTTTGTGCCTGAGGTTAGTGCCCTAGAACAGGAGACTATTGGTATTGATAGGGAGACAAGAGATTTGTTGGAGAGTATGGGATATGGCAATATGAATGGTGTTGTTGTTTCTAATCAAGACAGGAATTAAACTAAGATTTTAGTTTTATTCTACATGATTCCAACCTTCATTGTGCTTTTTTTAGAGCTGATACTACCAGTAAATATGCTTCAGTTATGTATCGTTACAATCCGATTGCACCCCAGCCAGAACTGACAGGTACTGTTTGATCTCTAGCACTTGGTTCATCTCTGATATTAGCTTCCCTCCTCTCTTCGGGTGTTAACAGTGCATCATCATTTCTCTTTAATCGCTTCTCTAACTCGGCAATGCGGTGCGATGCTTTCATGTATCTATTGACAAAGAGAATTAGGATAAGTACGAATGCGGCGGCTATGCATCCTATCAACCAACCAAAATCAAACCACTTGCACTTGAAATACTGTAATGGTATTGATGATAGTGTTGTAAAGATGAGTAATTGGAGCAAATAGATACATAAGGAATAACAATCACAATCATCTTCTTAATATCTACTCACTGTATTAGTCGTTGAATTATAATCACCTGTTTGTAAACAAGTAGTCCTATCATCCGTCATGCATTTTAAGCTACCACTACCACCGGTACAAACGCCCCAGGCATTTACGAGGGCAAGTGATGATAAAACAAGGAAGGCTAAACGTTGTGTGGTTTTGATATTTGCTATCATCGTAGAGGAGTATATATACAGTTGCAAAAGGCTTAGTATACTTATCTCAGAGAGAGAGGTGATATAAGTATGTAGAGTGAGGCATAAAGTTACGCACAGGATACCGAGCTGCTCTTTATGTCTCGATCAAATATCCTACTCTCATCATCTTCGGCTCTGTACCCTGTACCTACTGTTATGAAACAGCCCTATTGTTATGAAACAGTAGATTGATATAGATATGTAGCGAAGAGATAAGTGGATATACATATGATATGGGTATGGTAAAGGGAAGAGGGAGAGGAAGTAATAGACTGATTGGTTCGTCCTCAAACAGCAATATTCAGAGATGGATGATCGTATTGACTTTTCTATGCTGTATGATATCACTATCGAGGCTGATGGTCACTATGCACAATAATATCATCACCATCACAAGCAGCTATTATCCCATTCAAAAACTTACATCAAATCAACACAATCTTCTAGTACCAACAATATATGACAATATAACTGCAATGCCGGAAATGATATCTTCAGGACCATTTCTAGTCAATCGGGATATCCCTGGATTATACGAATTCAACAATGTATGCCTTACCAAGCAGTTATCTGAAACTTGCCGCAAGTCTGTTAATCATTGTGAGGGGAATTTACAGGGAATTATATACTTTACTCCCAACGATGATAAGATGATGAGCAATCCATTAAGATGTGTTACTTGCTCTGCTCCATTAATGCATCACTGGAATGAGACAGGTCGCGATGAAGAAGAGGTTGGTCATAAATGTGGATTCACATCTACGCATGTTATGTATGCATCAGACATAGAAGATTGGAATCAGTGTAGATTGCAACCAGATGCTCAGAGTTTGACCAACTTGTGGGGACAGCAGCAAGTACCTGCAACTGCTGAATCTATTCGGTATTACAATGAACCAGTACTTTCTCTAAATTTTCAAGCTGATAACATTGGTCACAGTCTCTTTGATCACCTATTGATGTATCTTCCTCATTGGCAAAAGTTCAAGAATACTACCTATCCATTCAAGGGTATATACAGTCACTCTATAGAAGGATGTCTTTCGGATACAAACAACGATTGGTATTGCCGAATATTAAGATCAATGAATGCCTTTGGTGATGATGCAAAGGAGCTACCCCCTACTTCAAATACTACATTAACATGCTACAAATCATTGTATGTTACCGAAATTGCAATACAGAGAGGCTTAAAGCATAAAGTACTGACAAAGTCATTATTTGATGAGCTCCGAGACATACTATTTCACTCGTTCAACCTTGATCGTAGCAGAAATTACCATTATGAGAAACAAGATGAGGAGAACAAACATATTAAACTTCTCTTTTATGCACACAAACCGAGCGGAAGGCGAGTATTTGAAGGAATGGATAAATTGGTGAATACCTTTAGTAAACAATCAAAGTATCTAGGGATAGATTTCAATATGGTTGAGGACTTTGGTTCATACTCTATAACTGAGCAAGCATCACTATTCAATGGTGCCGATGCAGCAATCATGGTTCATGGAGCACAAATGGTTAACAGTATCTTTTCTGTTGATGGAACAACCTTTGTTGAATTGGGATGTCATATACCAACGTTTATAGGCAATCCTAGATATATGGCCCTGCTAAATGGTCATCATCAAAGTGTTCAAGAGTGTGGAGATGATGCAAATGATGATGACATCTGTGTAATATGTGATTCGTCGGATAAAGTGTATGGCAACTTTACCATGAAACTTAAATCGTTCGAAGCAATGATTGATAAAGTTTTGCTTGACCTCAATCATACTCTAAATGATAGATGAACATGAAGTTGCATCGTGTATTCAATATGTATCATCATTTGTTATTTAGCCTTCGTAAATTCCGTCCCAAAATAATAATTCATAAGCTTGTAGAAGCCTGACATGCTCAACCAAGTCATCATAAGAGATATCTTCCTTATCAATAATCGATGCTGCCATCTTATCAAGCCCCTCTATTGGTGTTGCAAAGAATTTGATAAATGCTAATGATGATTCGTCTATATTGTTGTAACCATAATCTCCTGATGCCAATGCTTTAAGTAAACGATTGCACATTTCTCCCCATGCCGGAAAGTTCAATGCTACGGCAGCTGCTCCTGCTCCTCGATTGTTTGATAGTGCTAGCTTTGACCAGTAAGATGGATATGCTTGTGCTTTTGCTGATAGTTGATATCCACACTTTGCCGGGGATCTCAATGCATCTTCATCATCTATCCCCAATGATTTTGCGTGTGATAGAAGCAATGAAGCAGCATACACCTCGCCGCCAAGGAGGAATTGGAACAAATCAACTTCTTCTTCCTCTTTTGATGTGTTGTTGGGTAGTTCTGGAACACTTATATTACTGAGTGATGTAGGTATGAAACATGTATGTCCAGCAAGCGCTGCAAAGGATATAGCATCTGATAATTGAATTTTATACTGCTCAAAAGCGAATGCACGTCGTTGAGATAGAGTCAAAGTACCGACTTCGGCAGCTTTGAGAAAAGGATGGTTTTGTAACTTCTTCTCTGTTTCTTTATTAAATGGTTCTGCTCTTAGTTGTTGTATAATCTCTAGTCCAGACATGATAAAAGGTAATGATATGATCGAAGGATAATGTTGATGTCGAAAGATATGAACTTATTTTGGTATCCTTAACACTTATACTATTGTCACGCCGTATGTATTTGATAATATCTTATGAGCCCAGTAATATCATCTACTATTATACATCCATGCATTCTTTTATCAACAGGTGTATTGGCAAGATCTTCACCCTATGAATTGAAGCTCAAGCTCATAAAAAAAAAAAGGATCCACACCATCCAAAGCTTGGTATCCTCCCTTCTCCGCCCCCCACCCCCCCCCAGTTTATTTGTTGTTGATAGGTCTTAAGGCATTGGGGAAGTTCCCCAAAACCCAGATTTGAGCCATATTTTGGGGGACTCAAACCCTTTGGGGAAGTCTCGGGGAAGTCATAATTGCCTTATAACTCAGTTAAAATTGATTTTGGTGAAACCATTCAATTATTATCAGTATTATGAGAGCCCCCCAAAAATGCAATAAAAAGGCTCACTTTGAAATCGACCACTTTATTGGGTTATCAGCTTAGGTACAAACGGTTTTATTATTCCCATAAAGAGGTTACTTAGGGGGTATCCACTTGAGTTCAACCATCCTTGTCATGCCTAACCACTAGTTGTTGAGTAAGTGACTTTGGTTGTTGAATGAGCCCGGGTGTGAATGTTATTTAGATATGGTATTTCTTAACACTGGTAGCCGTCAGTATATTGAAACCCTTGGATGATCTTAGAATTGTAGAAAGTATTAACATGGTATTTCTAAACACAGGATCTCGTCGTACCAATCCATACTCTAATAATAAAAGGGGAAGTAGTATATCATGGAGGATATATAACTCAGTACCACCAAAGACATGGGGAATACTAGCAATAATAGTAACAATATGGTTTCTAACAATAGTATTGGTAGTTGAAGAGAATCCAACTATTAAAAAGGAAGTCCTAACTGATATACAGCGAGAGGAGAATATAATTAAAGGGAAGATAAAACGAGGTAGATTACGAGCTAAAGAATGGTTGAAACATCATCTTGTCGATGAAGATTCTGATATACAAGCATCCGATGCATTGGATAAACAACATGAATGGGATTTAACACAGTTGGAAGATCTTGCACTAAGAACGGGCCCAGGTGATACATTAATACATGTCATATTCTCTACCGATTGCAGTCCATATCAACAATGGCAATCATATCAATTCTTTGTATCGGCTTTACGGATACGACAACCAGGAAGAGTAACACAAATTGCAAGTGGGTGTACTGAAGAGGAGAAGCAATCATTAATAGAGTGGCATTCAAAACATATACAGCCATTATCGTTAAGGTTTGAATTGCATTTAACTCCACATTTCTCAAGTGTTAAAGATGCTAACGGAAAGGCTACAGATACTGAATACGAATTCTTCAACAAACCATTTGGGTTACTGCATTGGATGGAGAATTCGCTTGGTATAGATCCAGAAACACAAACGCCATGGAAACATGATACAATTATTGCTCTATTAGACCCTGATCAATTATTAATAAGGCCAATCACTGGTTATTTTGAATCACCAAATGATATCTTTCGTGGTGGCGATTCTAGTGGTGGTGAAAATGTTGATAGTAACCTTTCATTGTTTGAGAACAAACCTACCTTTGTTGTGAGACATGGTCATCCTGCATCACAAGAATATGGCTATAGAAATGCATGGACTAAGTACTCACCAGTGGCTGGCTTTGACTCTCCTGCAACGAAGGTAACAACTACGGAGGCATTGAGATCATACGCTTTAGGCCCGCCCTATATAGCTACCGCGCGAGATATGTATTCCATCGCAGTGAATTGGGCTGCATTTGTCCCAGAGGTTCATACACTGTTTCCGGAATTACTTGCTGAAATGTATGCATTTAGTATAGCAACTGCACATTTGAAACTGCCTCATCAGCTTATGGCTTCATTAATGGTTAGTGATACGTCAACATCAGGAGCTGGTGATGACGGCGGTGGAGAAGGTTGGAAACTGGTAGATGTAATACCTGGCGATGACGTGTGCTCGTTTGCCATGAACAGCCTTGATACAGAGAAATACCCACTACCAAATGTGTTGCATTTCTGTCATCGGTATGGAGTGGGCGATAAAGACTTCTTTGCAAAGAAAAAACTACCCACCGACTTCTTTACTTGTGAGAGTCCACTCTTGGCAGAGCCATCCTTGGACATAGGAAGTGGAAAATATAAATACAAGAAGCCACCATTCTTGGATAAGAAAGTTGAATATTCAGCAGTGGTGGAGAAGAGAGAAGCATTTATGATATGTGCCTCAATTGGCTTTTTGAATGAGGCTGCCTTGTTCTACAAGAAGAAGCATTGTGATGAGGATACTGCCAATACAACGAAAGAGTTGAGTCTTCATGATCTTCCAGAGTAACTTAAGCTATACGACTTTCTATACAATTTGACCTATCCTTTCAAATACAATGCATCTCTATTACAACAAACATTCCTTTCTTCACTAGAGCAACTTAAAGCTCACTCATATCAAAGTAGATCATCTTCTTTGCCTCCTCACTATTTCTCAATACGATCATCCTGTCCATATCCTCATCAGAAAGGCTCCAAGAGTACACATCCAGATTATCTTTCATGTGGCTAGGATTTCCTGTGCCAGGGATCACGGCGGCTCCCTTCTGCACTACATATCGTAAAAGAATCTGATACGTCGACTTGCCATACTTGCTAGACAATTCTGCAATCAAAGTAGAGTTGTTTGCCTTCTCTTTGTCCAATACACCTCCTACAGGATAGTAAGCCGTGACACTGATATCATTCGCCATGCAGTAATTGAATGTGTCATGTTGTTTGGGAGGAACAAAAGCATTGTACTGCATTTGAAGATTAGCAATCGGTGCTCCGCCTTTGACTTCTTTAATCTCTTCCAATAGTTTCTTGTCAAAGTTGGAAACTCCAATGTTTCTCATGACTCCTTTCTCCTTTAACTCAGATAATGCCTTCCATGTAGTCTGACGACATTCTTTATCAGACAAAGCACCACAATCGTTCAACGCTAACGGCATCTTAGGTGCATGCATAAGAACCAAATCAATATAATCAACACCCAATTCATCTAAAAATGTCGGAACAAGAGCCAGTGTTGATTGATAACCATAATACGGTGGGAAAAGTTTTGTCACTAGAAAGATTTCACTTCTCGGTACTCCCCTATCGATAGCGTCTTTAATGCCTAATCCAATGGCCTTATGATTGCGGTACACGTGCGCGGTGTCGATGTGTCTACCTCCCTGAAGTAGATACCAAAGGATAGTTCGACGAACTAATACATCATCATAAGCTGTGTGTCTACAACACATACCAATCCCACTCAAAGGTAGTTGATATCCACCGGGAAGATTAGCGAATAGTTCATTCTCTGGTCTAGGTGAAGGCATCATATCATCGGGTACTGGAGGTGTCCCTTTCATCTTTCCATGACCGACAATCAAAGGCGGAGCATATCCCTCAAGGAGTGGACTAATAGTTGCGAAGATTACCCCGTACGCTGGTTTAAATGTTCTAAGCCATCCAAGGAAGATTGCAGCCAGTAGAACGAGGGCTGTGATTATACGTCCCAAGATTTTAGCAAAGCTCATGATAATGTAGGATGTTGTATGTGTCTAGTAGGTAATCTATGTTCTCCTTGCTATATGGCCATTAAAGAGAGAAGAGATACAAAGATATCAACAATCAACTCATACAAAAAAAATATCTACTCAAAAAGATACTGACATAAGATATGCGCACTTTTACTACTGTATTACAGATAGCGCAATAAACTCACCTATCGAGATGATGGCAGGTTACAGTAGTGAATAATGATGATATGATTTGCTTTAATTAAGGCCGACAGGCCTCTCGCTCTGTGCACGGAAGAATCTGTGCAATGCATTATTGCAATGATATTGACCGTTTAATTTTTATTCATAGAAGACACATATCCTCCTCTCCCCAAAACTTTATCTTCGTATTGATTATTGGTACATTGGTTTCTTTTAATAGTTATATAAAAACAGTACAATAATAATATGTCTCCTAGCATTGGCAGCTGTCTTATCTTCTTGATGGCATTGATAATATCACCAGTCAATACGTTGTCTTCACCCTCAATACCATCTCAACAAACATTTAATTTATATACAAAGACAGGAAGTCAGAAGAAGTTACTACACACAGACCAATGGAATACTAAAATGACACCTCTTCAAGCACGCGAGTATTTTCTAACTCGTTCAACTTGGCTAAAGGTTACTCCAGATTGTGATGAGGGAACAATTAAAGATGAACCAAAAGAAGCACCGGATGCATGGTCAATAACATCTAATGACGGTTCTATTATCCTATGTACGAATACACAACAATGTGATTGCAATAAACAGAAATTAACCAGTGGAGAACCATGTCATTTAAGTTATAACATACGTGTGACTACTCCTCCCTCCTTACTTGCTAAGGAAGGAGCGGTATTTACGTTTGATATAGAGTATGAATTAGGACAATCGTCAATACGACGAACGGTTTATGATATAGAGACGGTATGTATTTGTTTGTTGTTTGTTGATGATATATTTAAAATCATTAACTGCTCACATCTTGTGCACTTTTTCTTTGTTGCAACCATTAGATTGGATTGAAATCACACCTTGTGAAGTCATTTATCCGAAATCCTCTAATTGAATCGATAAAAGAGGAGAATGAGAAGCTGAAGAAGTTTATGTCATGATACACATATTGGATTGATTAATGAGAATGAGCTAAGAAGTTTATCCTAAAATCAGTTATCTAGAGGCTGAAGAAGTTATGTTACTCTAGGTGGGCAAAGGCAAGGAGAAATGCAATGCAACTAATAGGCAGTGCCATTCTAAACTAGACTAGTCGATACAGATACATATACCAAGTCAGATTGTCAATCAAAGTAAATCATTTAATTTCGTATTTACATGTTTCAATCTACATCAACATTCATGTACATCTTCATCAGGCTCTAACATCCTTTTGACCATACGTTCTAATTTCTCAATCTTGGCATCCTGAGCCTTGATAATATCTAATAATCTTGCATTCTCATCAGAGATATTTTGTCCCGAGCTGTTTAATATCCTCTTTGCAGCAGTAGTGCCAGAGCTTGATGATGGCGAGAGAGCTGCTTGTGGCTTTGGTGGCGGAGGTGGGCGATTGGCACTCTTGCGGTCACGTGATTTGCTACGATTAGTATTGCGTTCCCGATCTCGTGACTTTGATCGAACATTACGATCATCGCTCTTGGTACTGCGTTTGCTACCTTCCCGCGAAAGTTCATTGGTCGAGGGTGGAGACTTTGGCGTTC
>Ga0075437_13209_pt1 | contig 12823 bp, 6 predicted proteins | sample MintriMetagenome_FD_74266 | JGI IMG/M metagenome (GOLD analysis project Ga0075437, IMG submission 74266) | Marine eukaryotic communities from Monterey Bay, USA to study complex ecological interactions - Minidiscus trioculatus and... | ecosystem: Environmental > Aquatic > Marine > Unclassified...
ATACTATACCACAACGTCATCCAAAAGCTAATATAACAACGAATACAGAGATTGTCGGCTTCATACACGGCCAGGGAAGACAACAAGTTCATCCAGACTTTATTTATGCCATGATGACCACAAAGATTATAGTCTTGGCACAAAGAGACAGATGGGAAGGACATTCTAGATTGTATGAAATGCTTTTGAGCGGTGCCCTGGTCATGAGTGACCCACAAGTATATTGGCCTCATGGTACTATAGATGGAGAGAATATTGTTGTTTATAATAGTTGGGTTGACTTGGAACAAAAGATTCTTTACTACTTGAAGAATGAGAAAGAACGAATAAGGATAGGAAGACAAGGAAGAGAACTGGCATTAACTAATCATAGAAGTTGGCAACAAGCAGAGAGATTGTTTTTGAATGACATGACATATAGAAATGACTATGGTATATCCAATAAACCATAACCCTATTATAGCATTTAAGACATACTATATACTATCTAATGACGTCCTCCTCATTCTCATTTATATCTCTTGTTCTTCTTGAGCTAGCAATGGTAGACAATCGCTTTATAGTCCTTCGAGCCTCTAATTTCCAGTCTACTCTGTGCAAGTAGAGCAGTGCAATCGCACCAGAAGAATATATACCTATAACGAAGCCCCACCATAATCCAAATACCCCCAGCCCAACAACAAATGTCAGTATAGCTCCAATTGGTACCGCTAATAGCCAAAAGCCAAGTATGTTGAGAAAAAGTACATGCTTTTGTCTCCCTATTCCTCTTAGTACGCCACCAGCAATTGCTTGGCCAGCGTCCCCGATCATAAAGATACAACTTATCGGAATGAGTTGAGAGACGAGATGTGATACCTCGTCGTCACTACTAAAAACATCTCCAAGGATATCAGAACATGGCCATAATATCAAGCCCAATAATGTCTGTAAGATTATGGCCACGCACAGTGATACATATGATGATCGCTTAGCAGCTTTTGCTTTCTGATCCCCTATTAACTGGCCGACACGAATTGAGGCAGCTATTCCAATGGCAAAAGGGAAGCTTAGAAAGATAAATGTGGCAATAGTCAATGTAATGATGTGCGCATCCAATGCAACCGTTCCTAGCAACCCTGCCAATATTGTTGTAATCTCAAAGCTCCATGCTTCGCATGCGATAGAACTAGCTCCTGATATTGCCAACTTCCAAAATGGTCTAAGAACTGAGTAACGTAAGTTGTCTCTGGAAAATGTTGGTAATGTATTTTTCAATGCATCTCTCTTGATGAACATGTAGATTGTTATGAGTATACATTCTACAAACCTGGTAAAAGTCGTCGCCCAAGGCGCTCCTTTTAGACCCCATTTTGCGGCAAAGATCAGTCCCCAATTGAACAAGGCATTCATTCCATTCGCCCATATCCCGATCCATACACCCGGAGCTAATCTACCCTGAGTTTGGAGATGCTTTGTCAATACTTTGAAGATATAATATGGAAAAAGTCCAGGTATCAGTCGTAGACTGAACTCTTGTGCGGCATCTGCAAGATTAGGATCTTGACCAAACAATTTCATCACCGGACCACAACATGCTACTATTCCCGATATTATTATTGTTACAAAGAAGACGATAATGAGTGATGATCCAGTCCAAGCTTGAAAACCCTCGAGATGATTGGCACCATATGATTGAGATAACAATGTATCAATTGCCGTCATGAAGCCAATCATGGCTGCATTCCAAAGATTAAACCAAACAGTTGCTAGAGCAGCTGCACCTAAATCATCCTTTGATAACTGTCCCACAAAGGCGATGTCCATCACAGGAAGTGTATTTTGAAAGACCTCACTCAATATTATTGGATATGTGAGATTGCATACTTCTTTCAAGTGTTGACGGTATGTAATCTCAACTTCTTCAGTTGATGTAGTTTGTTCTAATGATAATGCAGCAGTTGCTATATTTTCATCATCATGGAATACATCTTCTAAACTTTCGTCAAATGACGATGCAGCAGGTGTATTGATAACATTTGTGTTGTTGTGGGATATATCACCATCATTATCTTTGGGTGCACTATTCATTATCATGTCCTTTGATAGGTCTATGCGCTAGTATTCGTTATTGTATTGTAAATTGCAACTATGTATTAGTACTATGCAAATGTAATATAATTAGCATACCATACCTTGAACTTGCAACCTCTTTAATTCTATGCGGTGTCTCAAATCAATACTTCCAGTGATCCTCTCTGCTGTAACATAAACTATCAATTAATTTGCAACATATTGATAACAATAAGATAGAAGTCGGGCCACCACTAATACTTATGTTGTGTCATCGTGTATCGTAATGAGCTCAAGCAAATCTCATACTCTCATAAAAGGATACCGAGTAATTTAGGATACCGGTATGAAACTTCTTTAAACAAAATCTGACAACTTTCACTATGAGAATCTCCACCGTCCACCTTCCTCTCTCCCCCAACAAAAGCCAATGTTCTTTAGCATAAGATTCATATAATAGTAGAGGAATATCAACACCACACAGCTAGCACAAAACACAGCCTTTCGGTAACCATGGCGACGCCGTCATCTCCTACACCGCTACGGAAAGTCTTTAGCTCTGGAAATGATCATCAAGTAGAAATAGAGATTGAGCCCGATGATGATGATCAGCAATCTAATAGCCAACCCTATACCAATCTACCACCCTCAATACCATTCTCGCGTACCAAATCTACACCATTACATACCACTACATCTAACAATAATACAGCGAGAAGTTTAGGCTATGCAATGCGTAAAGTATTCTCACGGGAAGAGCAAAGTGCTTGGCATAATCAGGAAACACAAGACTTGGTTCGAAATGATAATTCATTATTGCAACATAATAGAAACGAATTACTATCACATCGTGTATCATCTAGAATAGTTGATAGTAATACAATATATGATGAGGATGGTGAATTAGATGAAATAGGAGCAGAGTTGGTATTGAATGAGGATATTGAGTTAGATGAACAAAATGAGACTGTTGCAAATGCAATGCTACACGAACATGGTATTGGTGATACTAGTACAAAGATTGGTAGTGCATATAAGTTGCGTAAGTTTCTATCATCTCCCACCAGTTATAATCAAAAGAAGGGCAGTATGATACGACGTAGTCCATCTTATGAACCAGAGAATAATGTATATGTTGATGACGATGAAGATGAGTATGATGATAATAACTTATCAAATCCAATATCATTAAAACGGGGTGTATCATTAAGACGCAAAAAGTCTCTGCAATCACCAAATAGAGGAAAGGGTATAGATGATGAAGATTTATCAACAGTGGCAGAAAGTATAGATGGAGGATACAATGAGAAACGAAAAGATTATAAAAAGAATGTGAAAAGAAGACGAATAGGAATTGGTTTACTTTTATTGATACTCGGTATTACATGTGTTGCTATTGGCGTATCAAAGTTTAGTGGAAATGAAGAAAATAGTTCTACTTCAAACAACAATATACAGCTAGATCTTGAAGACGATGATTCTGATAATATAGGTACACATATCGATGAAGTACACTCTCGGACTTCAGTCGATGGCTCTCATGATAATGTAAGCCCAAGCAACATCGATGAACCCAACACGGTTAATGACATTGATGTGGATATTGATCAACAGATAGAAGAAGTAGAAGAGGCTGCAATAGCAGCTTCAAAGCCAACCAATAAACCATCAGAAGATACTTATACAATGTTCCATCTAATGGCGGATAGTCCATACGACGATGAAGAGCGATATGAACTCATGCCTGCATATATCGAAGACTTAGAATCAGATGCAGAGTTTTTAGTCCACTTGGGTGACTTGCAATCTGCAAAAAAAGATGAATGTAAAGAGTATGCATATAGAGAAGCGAGTAATATACTCAAGAAGAGTTCTATTCCAACATTTGTATTACCGGGTGATAACGATATTAATGATTGTGACGACCATGAATGGGGGGAAGAGATGTGGACTAAATACTTCAAATACATGGACAAACGATGGGAACATAGCTTTGACTTGACTCGATGGGGAAAACTAGATGAATCATTTACATTCGTTCATAAGCAGGTAAGGTATATTGCATTGAATATCGTCGGAGGCACTCCGTATAGCAAGTCAGAAGCAAAAGCAAGATATGCGCAACATTTAGAAATGATACGAAAGATATTGGATGAAGATGATAACTTCAAAGTCTTGGTATTGCTCGGCCATGCAGATCCTGAATGTAGCTCATCTCATGAAGACTTCTTTGAAGAATTCTCTCAGATTGTCGAGGACTTGGGCAAACCAACTATACACTTTCACGGGGATAGTCACTCCTACTACGAAGTAGAGGGCGGCGAGCACGTTGATAACTATGTGCGCATATCTTTAGATGGAGAAAGCAAAGCCCCGCCGCTTAGAGTGGAGATTGATGTTAGTAGAAAGAATCCAATTAGGATCAGTAGGAGACGGAGTGACTTGGATGTTGACTGTTGTTCAAGAGGTTGGCCTAGGCAAGTGATGTAACCTAGGAATATGATACCTAGCCGAGTGTCAGATGCTCTTCTCCCAAACAATTTTTTATTCGTGCCAAGGCAAATCTCAAATCTCAATCAATAACAGAATCTCAGAGAGCTATCAAAGCTATTTCTCTCAAAGCAATTATAGAGGAGAAGAGAACTAATAATTATAGAAAGGAAGGATTGTGTTTAGTTAATACTTGGTCATATTGGTTCCTTATCGAGGTACCACAAAAATAAATTTATACTCAACACCACCCACAACCCAAAACAATAAACAGCTCTTCATACTTCACACCACAACAATTTATATGATGTTGACCAGAATCAAACAATGTATTTACGCAATACTTCTGTTTGATTTCTTAGTAACGGCCTTCTGTATCATTCCCGCGTTTATAGTCTGGTCAATTTACAACAATGTGGATGATAAATCATCATCATCGTCATTTGGTATGCCCAGATGGTGTTTGCTTCTTCCGTCAGTATGTCCCATTTGGTATTCAGTTGTTTTAGTACTTATGACACTATTCTATCATAAGTGCGTCTTGTACATCCCCCGCACACCACCGACAATCATTGAGAAACTTACTAACACTGCAGTGGCATATGGTTTCATTTACGTACTCGCATTTATTATCATCAATGTAGTGATGGTTCTAAAGAGTATCGTATTGGATTTATATGATGTGATTTACTATTCCATTGCATTCGGTGTTGGTGCCCAGGCATTTGTTTTGATCTCTGTATTGTCGGTAATATCAATTATGCGTTATGTTCAGAAGAAGATAGCAAGACACAAGAGAAAGAAGGAGGCTGAGGCAAGAAAGCATGATCCTCAGCCAACAGATTTTCATCATTTGATGGCATTAGTCGGTGTTGGAAACTTGTATTCATTCCTTGAACCTAAGGATCTATTATCTTTCAGTTTGACCAACCATCGTACGTATGATGAGATTAATAGTAATCTAATGAAAATTGTATCGCAGCAGATGCCTAGGGAGATGAGCTACAACAGGATTGGAGATATTGGAAAACCTAAGAGGGAAGAATTTACAACCACACTCAGCCTATCATCACAGCTGACACATAATTGCCCAGCAAGGCTGTTTGAACACTTAGCACAGAAGCTAGAAAAGAACAATATATTGGCCAAAGGAGGAGTATCAAAGCAGGAAGAATTGGTGGCACTTTTGAATGAGAAGGGAAGAGTTGATCTTCAGTTACCAACGGATACATCTGACAAAGCTCGAGAGACATATGAAAAGTTTCAATCCGGATTAGGAATGTCCGCCCCATTACGAATGTGCGCACACTTCAAGCAAGGATTGACAGAGCAGAAGAAACTATTTGGAAAGGGGAAAATCAATCCTCGTGATACAGCAAAGCGCATGCTAGAGAATCGACTACATTTGAGTTGGTTCCGTGATCAGGAGGAGTACAAACTTGTTCACGATTGGTTGTACTATATTCTCTCAAATGAGGACGCTGCCAAGACTATCTTCGTTTGGGGTTGGTCTCTTCTACAACCTGGTATTCTTACTGAAAAGGAAGACGTGTTTTGGGAAGACTGTATCATCATGGAGGATCGTCGTGGTAGAATCTTGGAAGCCAAAGTTACTAAGAAGATGTCTGCAACTACCAAGGAAGTTTTCGTAGTTGGCACTGGTAGCGATGGTGAAGGTACTATTATGCCCCTCAAGTCAATCTTGCCCGAAGCAAGAGATGAAATCGAGGCTTAGTTTCTTTAGAAAAAGAAATATACATGTGAATGTCCAAAGGAATGTGCTCTCTAGCTTGAAGCTAGGAGAAGTAGAAAGTAGAAAGATTATAGTATTTGTTTGATGACTGCTTCCTTTCGATATATCTAGTAGAAAGATTTGTTTCTTGCCATAGTATCTATAGTGATAATACATTCTAACATTTAGTGGGCTAACTGTTAATAGTTGCTCAATAGACGGCTTACACATTTGACCCGTATTCGATTTCCTCATCCCATTCAAACAATACTAATTAATCTCAACGACTTCGCCCTTATCCTCAGCCTCTTTAACTCGTTTTCTTATAGCCGCAGCTGCAGATAGTTCACCCTCACATTGTACTTCATCATCGTCGTCCAAGAGATCAATTACTTGAGATGTCTTCTGCTTTTTAGCTGCTGGCTGAGAGGCTCCGCCACTGCTAATAGATGCAAAAGATAGGCCATTATTGGAAGCCGCAGCAGCACTTGCAAATGATGTTGGTGCACTGCGATTTGTTGTTAGTTGACTCTGTTGATCTGGATTTAGGAGCGCTCTAACTACACCTAGCTTTTGATTGTCGCTGTTGTATTTGGACATTCTATTCTTCAACTGTGCCAACATACAATTTGACGTAGATCGATGAGAATATCCGTAACTATATCTTGAACAATCACACGTCATACTAGACAGACTAGCAGCTGAGACAGTACGAGACTTGAGTTTGGTAATCTTTATATGCCAAGCCCCTCTCCCCCCGGGTTGGTATGACATAGCGCTTATTTCTCTCGAATTGATAAGAGGTCGTAAATTCAAAAGGATTCCTTTATGATCTGTCTTCCGTACCTTCCAATCAAAAACTTGCTTACAAGGACTTCGAAGAAATGATGACTGCTGATACATGTTGGTGTTTGGTATACTCCAACTCGTTACACTGCCAAACTGTTCAGTTGATACTCTTGAGCTCAGCTTTTGTGCTGTAAAGAAAGCAAGCGAGTTGAAACAATCCTTCATACTTTGACCAACTGCTGCTTGAAGCACATTATCCGTCACTAAAGGATAGAGAATAGTGTCGACATCTAGTTGCTTTGCAGACTCGGTAAACCTTGCTGCGAATGACGGACAGTAGTTCGCAATAGTCTTCACCAGCTGCTTGTAAGTTTCTAGAGTCCTTGCTGATGTGGAAGAGCTCGACAAGATCTTTTCACATACAATTGATGCCATCCGTTCACATGCTTTTGACCTATCTGTATTAGCTGCTGACCCAATTGGTGCAAGCTTCTCGACAAACGACAGAGCGTTGCTAGCAGTTCCAAGACTTAGCTTTTCAGTTGCTTCCAAAAGGATGGTTTCATATTCAGCCCATCCAGCTTTCTCACATATATCGACGAGGGAAGGGGCGATTGTCAGCAGCAACTTTGGACCCTTGCCCACGTTGTTTGAAGTATGTGAATACGAATATCTGTAACTTTGTCCTGAATACTGTTGAGAAGACAGCCAGATGTATCCCTCAATAACTCTTTTAGCCATTGTTGGATTACTATTGTGCTCACCAGTGAATAAATCAAGAATGGCACTCAATGGAAACGAGTCAACGTTCTTCGAAAGTGAGCGAGCTGACTTGTCAGCTGGACACAATACATCGACAAACTTATTGAGCAGGCTAGTCGTCAGTTGTGAGTTGGCTGAATTTAAAGCGAGGGTTTTGGAATACTTGATGATACAATTAGCCATTCTTGTCGGATCAGAAACAAATCGGGTGGTGTTGATAGATGATAGGATGATTGGACTGACTAAGTCAGCCCCAAAACGATCAATAAAAGCCTGCAATTGATCCAGCAGTACATCTAGAGAGCCTCCGAACTGACTAACGAACTTTGTCACAAGCTGCTTGTCATCTATCTTGATGACACATTTCATTAACTTCATGATAGAGCTAGCATCACTTGCACGGGAGAGAATCATGGTTGCCTTTTTGATACACTCTTCTTTCGATTCGGAGTCTGGAGTATTGTCATCGCATGCCTTATAGAGATAATCAACCATACGGGAAGGCGTATTGCGTGTAACAATCTTCCATCTTTCTGTTCGTGGCCAGATTACTATTGCTTCTGCATCCGCATACTGTCTTGACGCCTCGACACCAGCATTGCCAGTAGGCTCAAATGATTCATTAGCTGGTTCTTGGTCTTCAAAGTAGTCTTCTGGAATCATCTCTTCTTCTTCGGAAATGGGTACATCTCCCCATTCTATTAGTTGCAGCGTCAAGTCTCTATCATGTGTTTCATTCCAAGAATAACCTCCTCCGTAGCCATAGTAACCATCCGATTCGCCACTTCCCGTCTCCGATAGTGACACAGTTCCATGATCATAGTCGATATTTATGCCCTTCTCCTGGGCAAGCTCAAGTAGTTGTACAATGGCAGCATCACCTCCTTTATATTTGGAGGAGCCTGTTGAGTTCCTTATTCCAGCGGGGGTGTATAGATGATCAGTCATTAGCACAATCTTCGTATCATCATATTCCTCACTCCACTGTTGTGCTGCAGCCTTTAATCGCTTCAATACAGCACGGTTATCGTTTGCGGAGGGACGAGCTCCAGCCCCAGTTTTAACCAAGTTATAAACGAGGCAAAGCCTATGACCTGATTCAACAGGCTTGAGTTCATGCTTGCAATCAGCATAGAATGCAGCATGTTGAGAAGCAAACTTTGAAACTGACCCTTGACTAAACGTTTCAGTCTCGCCTCTATGTTTCACAACAAGCTCTCCCCCGGTAACGTGAGAAGGTAGAACTACGACAAGTGTGGCAAACATACCTGGCTCCTTCTCACTGTCTCGATGGGGAGCAAAGAATGATCCCTTCTCGTACAAAAGCATTTTGTAAAGACGAGCTTCTACTTTGATGTGTGCATCAACTCCAAGACCTTCACAAACTTGCTTGGTAAGACTTTCCATTTCCTTCTTCCAAGTTGGATTGGTGATCTGGAAATGCTCCGGTCCGAGTTGAAAGGTGTTTCTAACAGTCTTGTCGATGACCGTCTTCTCTCCTCTACCAAAGGGGGCCTGTTCACATCGCTTGATCATCTCCTTGGCAAGATGTTCAGACAATGGCAGCCCGACAAGTCCAATGCCATCAACCTGCAATCCAGGCATTAGGAGCTTGCCATTATTAGAGCCACTAACAGCAAATGTACCAGGTGATTCGACAGCTTGAAGTATATCGATAATTTCCTGGCGTGCATCATCAAAAACAAAGTCTTCCTCCGATGATTCCTCTGATGACGAAGATGCTTCTGCCTCGGCAACTTTGGCTTGGCCTTGAGCCTTATCTTCAGCCTCTTTGGCTTTACCTACTTTATCTAGCTCACCAGAATTAGTTTCCATTTGACCATCGTTGGCATTCGATTTCTTCTCTGATTGCGCTGATGGTTGTTGGTCTTCCTCAGACGCTCCTTTCTCCGTCTCTTTCTTGGTTGATTCATTATCGGGGATATTCTGAGCAAAGTCCTGTGTTTCTTTGTCAGTGGGTTTATCCATATTTGTAGTTTCTGTCGCCTCATCAGGTTTAGCAGTGTCATCCGCCACATCCACTTCCATTTTATCTTTGCCTTCATTCTTAATATCTTTACCAACATCCTCCTTATCCACACTCTGATTAACATTACATGCTTGAGAAGCTGCACTATCCAACTTTTTAGAAGCCTCTACAAATGCAGACCCATCAATATCCTCATCACTATTCTCTTTAGTACTTGACTTGCCATTATTAATACTAACTTTAAATGGATGATATGATAAATGTGTCATAGCATCCTCAATCGTACAAGTTATTGGTCGATTATATGGTTCAATAATATCACCATCTAGAATTGTAATCGTTGATGGATGTGATTCACCATTACTACTTTCAAGTATACTTGCTAAACTTTTCATAAATATAACACTTTCTCCTCTAGTTACCCTGCATAATTGTGAACCAAGCACACCTAATTCAAGTGAATGTTCATTATTAATAATTACTTGTCGAAGGACACAAGCTTGACGACTCACATGTGAAGCTGATGGCGGTATACCATATTTACCCCTTCCAAGTATAAGTTTATTTAATGCAGTTTTCTTCTCCTCGTCGGTACCAGGCGAGAGTACTTTTGTTGATCCATCAGGACATAATACTGTAATTTTGTCATTGGTAATAGACTTCTCTTCTATATTCTCGGTTGTATTCATCACGTTATTGGACAATTCTGTATCTGCCGTAGATGTTGATTTCTTAGATGATACGGTAATAGGATTACCAGTTGCATTATAATTCCGTGGAGGTTGAGGTGTTGTAGATTTCATCTTTTGAGTTCTCATAATTTAAGGACTGCGGCTTAGAGGTAGGGATATTAGATTCCTCCATTAAACTATCACCTATAACACCACATTGTGTTGCGTCAGATTGAGTCTCTGTTACCATATTTTAGAAGGGTGGTACCGAATAATACCATGCCAGCCAACAATCATTCTGATCGGGCTCATCACTCATCACTTCACCAAAGAAAAATGATGAGGATACCGATATTTTCTCGGAGTCATGTCATCATTTTACTAGAGCACAACCAAAACGAACATATGTTCATTCCGGATTTAGCGATAGATTTAGCTCTTTTTAGGATTTAGTTAGTGCTCTGGATACGAGAACTCTAAGTAACTATCGCCAACAGTAGTCTGTCCGTCGAAAGATGTGTTCATTCTCCGTACACATGTCTCGAAATTAGCGTTCGCGTTCCCTTTTCTGCAGCCAACAAGCACAAAAAACTACTAATAACACAACAATAAAGATCACCACAATAACATCCACTATGAGTAAAACTCGACCTAAAAGGATCAAGAAATACGATGTTGAGGACCTACATTTAGCATCAGGAGCAATACTTAAAGGCATGGGCTTATTATCAGAATCTGAATATAGAGACTCGTCTGCATCTGATTTATTGCAAAGATTAGAAGAGTTCGATGAAGATGAATTTGTAGCTGCACTCGATCGTTATGTGAAATCAGATATATGGCTATATGAAACGCATCGTCAGCTCTACAGATGGTACAAGAAAGAGTCAAAACACAGTAAAGACAAATATGCTACAACTCGCAAACGCAAAGCATTAGAGATAGCATTACCACTACCACCATTGCCATCAAATGGGTGCACATACACAGATGAGGAGCTATTTAATATAATCAAACAGTACCCCAAGAGATCAAACGAAAGAGGAGAAATGATGCGTAAATTGGAAAAGAATGACGATCGCTCCAAGTCTACATTATACCAACGAATTAGCATATGTGAAAGAGAACGATTGGAGGAGCTATCTAATATACTCAAAAAGTACCCCAAGAGATCAACACAAAGAGATATAGGATTAGGGTACCCTTTAGAGTATGTACAATACAATATTAGACATACTATTAAGAGGAAAGGCCACATTCGTATGTTGGTAATTCCTGTTTCATTTGCAGAGAGTAAACATATGGAAACATTGGATAATTCTCATCTCCGTTACATTGACGTATGTTATTTTATTGGGAATTCAGATGTAGTGTCTCGGACGAATCCTTTTGAAGAGGGAAATTGCCAAGATTTGCATGAATTTCATCAGATATACAATGGTAACACTGGGAGTATCTTGCCTGTGCGTGGACTTAGAAGATTAAGTCCACTAAAGTTTGATAGTGACAAAGTCAATAGATCAGAAGAAAGAATCACCAAGCTTTACTTCTCTCCAAATAAATTTCCACCTCCAAATCATTACATTCAACATAAAAACAACTGTGGCCATTTACGGAACTACATAGAAGATTGTGCAGCAGTAGATGGTTCCCCAGTAGTCTGTGTCGGAGGAGACGAACACGAAAAAAGATTTCGCTGTAAGGCCTGGAGCCGAAGGAAAGGGATTCCCTTATCAGAAAAGCTTGAGACCTATAGGCCTATATCAGAAATGCTTGAGGAGCCGTCTACTAAGCGTCAATACAGTTTGTATTCATGTACATTCAATTTTGCTGTTCAATGGGACAAATTTGGATATTATATCCCTTTACTGGACAGTGAATGGGGTTCTCATAACACTGGCTGCTCATGGCACTGCTGTACCTACCATACGTAGCTGAAGATAAACAGTGTAGATTGATTGGTAATTAAGTTCAATTCTATTTCAAAGAAGATAAAGAACGAGAACACTAATACAACATACTTGATAAAAGGCAACTTTACTGCGCAAGCAGGCTAGCCGAGCGAAGCGAGGCTAGTTCATAATAAGAAGATACTTATTTAAAGGATGTAAATAAACCTATTCTATATTTATCAGTTGTATCGATATCAATATACCAGGTGTGTTATCTGCAAACCTTTTATTATGTTACTCTACTATCAAGACAGATGTAGTACATTTTCAAACAAAATCGAATGCACCGGGGCTTGTTGGTGAATTGAATATACCCCATAGAGAAGATCGTCTTCCTAATCAACTCAACTCATCTTTTGCATTGGAGTGACCATGTTTTGACTTG
>Ga0075437_12478_pt1 | contig 12818 bp, 15 predicted proteins | sample MintriMetagenome_FD_74266 | JGI IMG/M metagenome (GOLD analysis project Ga0075437, IMG submission 74266) | Marine eukaryotic communities from Monterey Bay, USA to study complex ecological interactions - Minidiscus trioculatus and... | ecosystem: Environmental > Aquatic > Marine > Unclassified...
GTAGCCATGGCAGCGGTTACCGCCGCTGCCTCCACACCCTTCTCATTCACATCAAACGAGCCTAAAAAGATTTATCTTCTCTATGATCCCCCTTATAGCTAACAATGAAGACAAACTAATCTATCAATGTTTGTTTATGTTCAACAGTATTAGTTGTCATGTAGTAGAACCAGTTTATAATAACACTTCTCTTTCAATTGGTAGTGGCAATGTGATATTTAGATGGTCTTGCTTGATGAGAACTCTAAATTTTTTTTATGAGAGTTGAGAGAGAGTTCAAGTAAGTAGATTGATTGATATATTGCATTTGATACGATTGTTATTGCTATATCTGCAGTGTAGAAGAGCTTCTATCATATATACTCTTCATCCTCATATCTATCATACCCTATTAATACGTCGATATCAAAAAGCGCTCACATCATATGCACAAAATTTCTAATCTAAAATCTTCTAAAATAATATACATATCAACCGTGCATAACAAAGGTACAAGAAAGTAGTAAGTATGATCAGTCTTCATACTCGTTACAAGGCTATTCTAGCCCTACTTGCAATACCTCAGTTAATATCTGCACAAGCAGTTGATCCAAAATCCCATCAACAATTTGCAGACAATCTAACATCAATCCTCTATGAAAATTCAAACGAATGTTCTTCAGCACTCGGTGTATCAATGGCCTTCTCTTTGTTATACCCAGGAAGTACCAATGAAGGTATATCGCAAATTCGTGATTCATTCAACTATCCATCAAACAATTTACAATTAGTATGGCAAGATACAACAAATCGATTATTAGAAAGTGCTTCTGGAAAATGTATCTCTGAATTCAATGGTGTGTGTAATTCCTACACACCAACAATACAAATTGCAAATAGTATATGGATACATAATCAATGTGACGACTCAGGATTGTTCTGTTTACATACGTTAAATACAACATATGATAATGTAGTTGGAGAATATGCAATTGAGACAGATTTTGAAAGTGATGAATCACCCGTTATAGTTAATGAATGGGTTAGTAATTCAACCAATGGTTTAATCACCAGTATAGTTGAGGAAGACAAACCATTATTTCCACCATATGTATTAATTGCAATTAACAGTATCTACCTAAAGGCACGATGGTTAGATCAATTTAGTGACTATACAACAACCTTAGATACATTCTACACTTCACCCACAAGAGATAAGAAACAAAGCGAAGCACATTACATGCATTCACTCAACTATTATGATTATTCACATAGTGTATTGAATGGATATCAGATTATTAAGTTACCTTTTGCTGAGTCTAGTAGTTTAAGTATGATTTTTGTGTTGCCACAAGATGAAGAGTTGGTAGAAGTTACATCTACTCAATTAATTAATTCATTGGATAGTTTAGTTAATACCCGGATAGCATTGGCATTACCCAAATTCAAGTTTGAATCGACATATGATGATAATCTAAAAGAAAGTTTAATGCAATTGGATGTAGTGGCACCATTCACTGGAGGTGCATTATGTGGCATCTTTGATAAAGAAACTTATGACAATTGTGAATCATTAATCATTGATAAGATTATACAAAAGACTGTTATTGATGTGAATGAGAAGGGTGTGGAGGCAGCGGCGGTAACCGCTGCCATGGCTACACCCACGTCAATGGGACCACCTATTACGGATGTACCGATTAAGATGATACTTGATCATCCGTTTCAGTTCTTTATTTATGATAGTGAGGAAGAACTGGTATTGTTTGAAGGACGTCTTGGTGAACCTGCGGTACCTGAAGACGAGCCCGAGGTGCAACTATTAGATGGAGAGCATTCTTCTGTTGAGTTTTGGTCAAGTACATTTGGCGTTGATCCCATTGATCCACCCGAGTATGTCGAGACTGAGGAAGTGGATGGGGTTGAGAATATAACTACGACATCCTATCCTGTCATGTGCCCGGATGGACGAGAATCTATTCCTGATACCTTCTGTGGCCGTGGACCAAACCGAGCAGATTGTGTCGAGGGACAGTTTTGTCATATCCATCCCACGGATATATTTGCCGTCTGCTGTCTCAACCCTGTAGAAGATGGGGAGACGACTGCTCCTCTTGCTAGTGGGGTACAAACATTAACAAGTGATGAGGCTACTAATTCTACTTCTGAACTTGCCCCCATGGATGCCGCTGGGCAACAGGCATTTGCAGATGAGCTTACTCCAATCATCTATACTAATGAGAATGATTGTTTATCTGCATTAGGATTGTCTATGGCATTATCATTAGTCTATCCCGGCAGCAAGGGAGGTGGTATTGAACAGCTTCGTGATACATTAAGATATCCCAACGGAACGAATATGAGACTAGTATGGGAGGATATTGCAACTAGAATGCTTAATAGTTCAAATGGTGAATGTCTTTGGGAGTCAGTGGGAGAATGTGCAAGTTCAAAGCCACTACTTCAAATTGCTAATAGTGTATGGTTTGATGATGGAGATACTTTGAATGCCGAGTATGATGCGGTTGTCGGAGATTATGCCATGCAAACCGACTTTGAGGCAGCCGAGTCACCAGTTATTGTAAATCAGTGGGTGGAGAATAGTACCAACGGATTGATTGATTCAATAGTAGATGAATCCAAGCCTCTCTTCCCACCATTTGTCCTTCTTGCCACCAACTCAATCTATCTCAAGGCTACATGGCTAGAGCAGTTTGAGAAGAGAAGTACAAATCTAGATTCATTCTATGATTCTATATCCAAGTCGGACGAGGTTGGAAAGGCACATTTCATGTAAGTTACTTATCTGATCTGTTCTTTGTTTGATTGGATTGTTCAGCTAACCGCTTATTCATCTACTCATTACACCTACTCATAGGAACAATGTGGACTACTTTGGATACTCACATGATGCCATACCAGGCTACCAAGTAATTGACTTACCATTTGACAACTCACAGATGAGTATGATCTTTGTACTCCCCAAGACAGATGAGGCTGAACCAGTCACATCAACAGATGTCATCTCTGCCTCAAGCAACTTACAGAACACTCGGGTTGCATTGTCTCTACCAAAGTTTAAGTTCGAATCAAAATATGAAGACGAACTGAAAGATGCCTTGTTTCAGCTTGGTATTGTAGCTCCATTCACAGAAGGATCCGGAGCTCTATGTGGCATCTTTGAGGATACTGAAGGATGTGAGAATCTAATCATTGATAAAGTTATACAAAAGACTGTCATCGATGTAAACGAAGAAGGAGTTGAGGCTGCTGCGGTTACAATGGTTGGGGTCAGCTTAACACCAGTCGGTCCTCCGCCAGAAGATCCAATACTCATGATGCTCAATCACCCTTTCCAGTTCTTCATCTATGATAAGGATGAAGAATTGATGCTCTTTGAAGGCCAAGTGAGCAATCCTGGTGTACCTGAAGAAGAGCCTGAAGTGGAACTACTTGATGCATTGCATTCCGATAGTGACTTCTGGTCAAATAACTTTTATGTTGACCCGGTTGATCCGCCAGAGGATACTACTACTGTGAGTACTGTTACAAATGAAGTCGTGGCACCACAAACCAAACCACCAAGTGAAGTCTCCTCTACTCCAGCACCTCAACCTCTACCCACTGCCACATCATCTACTAACTTACCCATCTCCTCAACTACTACCTCCTCACCTACTGATCAGCCTGTTGATACATCAGAAGCAGGCAATGATAAGTCAAGTAAGACGTTTGCTTCAATATGCACAAGCATTTTTTTAGCCTATGCTTTGGCACTTGTCTAGTAGAGATGGGTGTCAGCTTTTGGGTTGTGATTTGCTGGGCAATTGTGTTAGGATTCCTGTTTTGAATGAAAAGTTGTTAACTCTGCATGCCGATTTAGTATTGAGTTGTAAATTAGCTTTTGTATTGAGCCTAGTTTAAGTTTAAATACAATTGTTTGTGATTAATCTTTATCATCAAGACCAAGAGCAATCCCACTCGCGAGTCCTAGTAATAATTCTGGTACTCATCGGATGCGGCAGCTTCATCCCTTTGTTTGCTTTTAATCTCATCAATATATGCCTGATAAGACTGTAAGGCTTTTGCATAATCATCCTTTGTTGCATCTCCATACTCGTACATTTTTTTGATGTTCTCCAGAGAATCAGCGCATCCATCCTTTACTGCAATCATGTAGTGCTTTAATGCTCTATCCATATTGCCTGCCTGTACCTCACCATAGCCTAGATTGAACCTTGCATTTACATCTCCAATCATGGCTGCTAATCCCCAATAATACATAGCCTTCTTTTCATCTCTATCTACTCCTCTACCAAACGTATGAGCACACCCAATATTATAATAAGCTGAGGCGTATCCAAGTTCTCCGGCTTGATGCCATAAGTCGAATGCCTTGTCCATGTTTTGAGGCAGTCCACAACTTCCTTCCTTATAATAACATCCCAGATCACAGATTGCTATTGGATCATTCATCTCAGCTCGTTTCTCGTATCTTTTGATAGCCTCCTCATCAGATTTAGGAGCCAGAGTTCTACAAAATGGACACTCGTTTTGTTTGTCATTGTCAACTTGATTGCCTTGGTGATCATATAGAGGTGCATACACACATCCTGTGCATATACTTTTTCCACAACATGCCATATATGTCCGTCCCTTGGATAACGATGGCAATCGTATCATGCATATTGGACAATCATCATCAACTAGTGAAGGTTGTTTGAATAACTTTTCATCATGTAATTCCTTGGCACGCCGCTTACACTCCTTCTTATGTTGAGGTCGATGTGCAACCTGGCAATCTCTACTACAATACTTAACTAATTTACATGCCGTACAAGTCTTGAGTTTGATATTATCATCCTCGTCTTTGCCACAATTAGCACAAGTTGATGTATTGTGTTCTGATGTGGTGCTCATATCTTGTGTTCGTGTGTTATCTTTTCACTTGTACGCCTTACAATTACTCAGCGATGTACCAATTTAATAGAATGATAGAACACTCTAAAGATACGATATGCTTGGCATCAATTGATCTTTACAAGCAACATAGAGAGTAATGCCAATATACCTAAACTATGTTTGTTCTTTGCAATCGAATGCAATTAAATGCCTTAAGGATACCTCAATCGCATCCACCTATTATATCAAATGTAATAATCCACCGCTACTATCTGATCTATGATTTATAGTTCCAGTTAATATATTATATTAGCACGGCCATTGCAATACGATGTAGAGGGGGGGTTGTAGTGCTGTATGATGGATGAGTAAATTCTCAACGCATAAGATGCTTTCGATGATGACTACTCAACTGATATTTCAACGCTCAAAACTTACCCTCTACTTACCATCTCCTCCTCTTTGTCCTAGATCACTCTAAAGTAACGGCTACGCTAATAAACTCTTCTGCAACTGCACAGTTGCTTTCTATATTGATATAAGTCGGTGGTTGCCGCGATATATACCTACTCTCTCCGCTCCTATTTTCGAGTATCCTAAAAAAAATGACAAACGACAACAACAATCAATCGATGCCATCGGCATCTCATCAAATCAACACTCAATCTGTTGTACATCATGCAGTACCAGCCCTGCAATCTACCACTGCCACCAATACTACTGTAAAACAGCATAACACCGACGATGATAATGATAACTATTCCCAAGCATCCTATGTATGTGAATTTAATAATAAAAGTTCAAAGTGGGAATGTGTTAAGAGTGATTATAAGAGTGTTGTATTGCAACAAGTTATGGTAAGTAATCATTGCAATGTTTTGTGTGGTATATTCGGTGTATATGATATTTACTTGCGTGGTATATGGTGTGTGTGATGTGAGATTTGTGCAAATGGCGTGCTAACTAAACATTTTTGTGCACATCTTGTGTATCTTCCCCCTTCGATTGATAGGATCAATACGAAAACAAGGATGGATCACGAGCAACAATCGATCAATTAAAGGAATTCGGTATAACAGTATACATAGCCGAACACGGTTCTATAGATATGTTTCTGCTACAGCAGGTAGTACAACATGCCATGTCATGTAAGTCAGCTAAACGGTGCTTACTTTATAGAGATACCAATGGACGATTGTACAACTTGACATTAAATAATGGTTGTTCAGGATTAGCTGGGACATGGAAGAGTTTATTACTAAGTTTTTCGGGTATACAAGCATTAGTTGCATTGACAGTATTGACGCGAACATTTGGTTGTTCTAATGTGACCGATGCTATACTAAAACCTGGATACATTAGTTTGATATTAGGATTAATCTTATACGAAGAGATTTCACATGTATGGCTCAATGTTGCCATGTTTGTTCGGGGAATGCCAAGTGTGGGAGCATACACATTACTATCAGTATTTGATTCCGATTGGCCAAGGAAGGCAGTGGTATTCCTATTAGCAATTACTTCAGCAATGGATGAGGGAAGTTCAACTCAACGATATTGTACTTTAGTTGGAATTGGATTGGCTATGATGTTATTGGCTGCCAATTTAGGTTCACGTGCTTGGTACTTTATGAAATGGAAACCGTTAAGTTGTTGTGGTGGTACATTCTTGGCGCCTATCACTAGCTTGTTTGTGGCCGCCTTGGTTGGATTGATCTTTCCCTACATTGGTTTTAATAAGATACAAGCGGGTGGCAAGGCGGCGGTTCAATTGGTCATTATAAATACAATCATTGTGGCTGGTCTGTTCGTTGTTAGTGATTTGGATGTTATCCAACACTTTCTCATCAAGGGATCCGATGCGTGTATTCAGGACAATGTCAATATTACATTAGGTATCTGGTTTGCCATGACTTCCATTACGAGTATCTTCGCCGCCAAAAATATTGTAGTAGTATCAAATGATGACCAGTTAGAAGAAGAGGGAGAAGACGATAACGATCCATTACTTGTAGAAGATCATACATCACCCTGTGGATATAAGATCCCAAACTTCCCAGATCATCCCGTGGATCCAGTATACTTTGGTTCGAAGGGATGTGATTGTTTAAGTTTAAAGTTTGAGGTACTTTTTGGGTTGGTGATTAGTATAGGCGTTGGATTCTTTGTCGTGTCAACAAGTATGTATGATTATATTGGTGTTATTGGTAGTTAATTGAATATGGGAGGACGATAGTAAGTACTACTTGTATTAGTGCAAAGAATTAGTAAAGAGTGAATACTGTGTAATCATCTAGTCCCGTCCTTAAACCATCAACGTACCAAAACTGGGGGTATTCTGGCTTGTAATTGTCAATCCTTCGTGATTTCTTATCACTACCCTTCTTCTTGAGTCTACCAAGATTAGAAGCAATGTTCTTCTTATCCCAACCTATCTCTTTACCAAACAAATCACAATCATAAATAACAAAGCCATTTCGTTGCTCACCATTCTTATTCGCAACACCCTTGGCAACATCACCAAAGGTGCGACCTCGTTCATCTACAGGGATCTTTACATTAGAGTTGTTCAAAATGAAACCAATACTGTCACCAACTATTGACGTAGGAACAGGACCCTTTTCAATACGTGACTGACCTGATGAGATAACTCCACACCAACAATATTCACCGGATAATCCATCTTTCATCACACATACCCTCCGCCCATTCAAAACCGTACATTTCCTACTCTACCACCAAACACACCCGAATTATCACCTTGCCAACTACTCCAAAAACAATGCCCTGGACTGTTACTATAATCAGTAAGGAGTCCACAGAAGTTTATATTCCCATCTCCCCATCTTTCAGTTCTCTCCTTTTGGAGTTCTTCGAAACATCCCCGATCCGAGGGATCAAAAGAAGCTACCCCCTTCTTATCCCAATTCGGTAGTGGTCTGATAATACCAGGCATTGAAAAAACTGTACCCTCATCAGTATAATTACTATTCATAGTAAATGTTGCATAATGTTTACCCGCTCTCATGACATGATTGCAAATTGCAGTGCGGTCAACTAGTCAACCCCCCTTTCTCCATTGTATTTGATATGAGATTTGTCATTATTAACATAAGATAAATCTTGACCAATCAGCTGATCAAACACCCTTGGTTCTCTATACTTTTCCAGCTCTGAATATAATTCAATATAGGTTTGATTAGCCAGTTTTGGCAGTGCTTCTCTCTCATCTGTATGTGAATTGTTTATTATTTGCAATGCGGTATCCTCCATTAAAGAGAGCCCTTCATTCTTTTCACCAAACTGACGACATGTATATGACAGATTGACAAGGTCTCGTGAGCATAGATACGATGCAAAGTGCATCACGATATCATTATCTAACGAGTCTAACATATTCACTGTGTTATTTATAACTTTTTTCAATGTTGGGAGAATGTTGAGTATCTTGTTGTAAACTGATACACTAGATCGAGGAGATTAATCCAAAACTGACACGAAATATAATTATAGTACCCTCTTATGCTGCTCTCTCCTCTTATTGTTAGTTAGGAGACACGCCAATTAAAGGGATGAGAATGAGAGGATGATTAGGAGGTGGGAATCAATAGCGACTGAACGATTGATGCTATTAAGCTTTTATCTCCATCTCCACCATACAGCTTAGATATCCATTTGGTAGTGTCTACTAACTTCAAAGCAGCATAAGCCTTCTATCCACCCCGCTAATTAATGAGAAGAGTTGAAGATTGTAGTGGTCCGTGGAGAGCTAAGTTTTGTTGAGAAGCATTAATATAGGGTACCGGTACCAAACAATCTCAAGAAAAGAATAACATCAATAACTATGGACTCGCTCGATAATGATATAGTGATACGATTTGCATCCTATCTTTGCTCTAAAGACCTTGTCAGTTTAGCACTAACATCCCGCCGATTCGGCAGTACTCGACTACATGATACGGGTTTATCATTAATTGAGGATACCGCATATCAAATTATATGCAATGCTGAAGAAGATGAGAGAGAAGCAATACCAAAACTGGCTGATCAAAGTTACATTGAATTGTATTCAGAACTGGAACAATATAGAGCACCACGTAAATTTGATCAGTTAATTGGAGATCGCTTTTCTTATGTGAATAATGATAAATCTCGTATCAAGCTGTTGGTACCCAAGGGTAATAGGAACCTGACAAACACAGCAATTTGCAATCATGTGATGAGAGCTGGCAGACATTATATAACCTTTACAAGAGAAGGTATAGAAGGGGACGGTTACTTTGGAATCATCAGACCGTTAAAGAATTGGGATAAGAAAGGATTAGATTGTTTAAATCCTCTAAACCGTGGATGTTTCCCCTGTCTACAAGAGGAGAGAACTGAACGATGGAGCGGAGATGTTAATTATTGTTCAGTTGCTGCCGGATTTGGGTTCATGGGCGGGTGTTTGTGGCACGATTGGAGAAGTTGTGATCCTATTGATCCTCATGAGTGGGAAGGAAGTGAAGGGTTTGTTAGTGGAGATGAGATTGGTATGCTTCTGGATTTAGATTCTGGTACCCTTTGTGTTTATAGAAATGGACGGAGGTTAGGTATAATGAAGGACGGTTTATCTGGGGATTATTGTTGGACTACAACTATATGGTCACATGGTGAAGGTGTTCGTATTGAAAAGGGGTGCGGATCAATAGTTAGCCGCTACGAATGGATCTAATCCTACTATTCTACATACTTTACATTCTATTCTCTGTACATTATACAATCAATCATCATAACTTGCTCTCCTCTAAACCAAAACTAAATACTGACGCCATCAATCCGTGCATGCTCTTTCTCAAACATGGTGATATATATATATAAGACTTGATCTCTTTGGAAAGATAGATAGCCAATGCATACTAAAGATAAAAGACGAATGTTAACTCATCCCACTACTTTAAGATTGTGCTCGTTATCAATATGCCTAAACATACCATCATTCATCAAAGCATGGTTTACACCTCCTTTGTCAATGTATTGATCATAACATGTGGCCAGTTAATAAGATCACCCTTCCCTCCAGCCTCGGTACGGTGGAAGAAGATATCGACAAATTCTGAATACTGAAGCTGTTCAACGACCTTGCCATTCTTACCCTTGACTGTTTCTACCCAGAAATCACATTTGAAACCAGTGGTAGGTGCCCTACTGTCGATATAGGCAGTGTTAGTTACACTACCGCCATTTCTTGAGTCTAATGCAATGTGTGTTGTCTTGGTAATAGTTTGATCTGATACTGCCTTTTGTAAGTCGACATTCGGATTAACGGCATTATAATTTGATGTTGTGTATGGACTATCGTATGCAATACCGTCGATTGTGGGTACTGGTCGAGCATCAATATTAGGGATTGTCGGTCCTCCATTACTTATTTTGGAGTTTCCAAAGAGCATGGCACTGTTGCCATGTGGTACCGTAGCTAGAAATATACATTTTGTGAGCATAAGATATGCCATAGTTAGAGAAAGTGCATATCATGTGTGCATATCATATGTACTCACCACTTCTCGCTATAGAATAAGGTTGTTTGTTATCTTTGTTTGAACTTTTCCACTTGGTGTTCCATCCGAATATGGTTCCACATTATCTATGAAGAATAACATGCTGAGATAAAATGAGAAGAGCATTCTCCATATTGCAACATTCTAGCACGCATCTAACATTATTAAACACCAAGTACTTACCCATCCTCAACATGGATAAGTTCAGGAGTATCATCAGTAGCATATACTTTCTTCTTATACGTCACAACACCCGAGAATTGTTCAGTAGAACCACCTCGTTGCTTCACTGCTCCGGGTATGGCTTCAAATGTTAATTCTTCTTTGTATGGACGTACAATCAATTCGAATTCTCCCTTGGCATCGGGATTAGATTTACGAGATGGCACGCCGGTAATACTTAGTCCACCATTGCCACTCCATGTCCCTACCAATGAAGCAAGAGGACCTATATGTTGATATGTGCATATGATATGCACAAATTTCGATTAGCCTAAGAGAGATGACAATTGCGAAACAACAACATAGAAGCTATCTCATATAAAACTAACCAAGGTATGCCGAATCATCATTATCAGAAGCACTAGATATAGTCGGTGTCATTATTGATGTAGCCGCAATAATACTAGCCTGTTGCAAAACATCACGACGATTGATGATTGATTCTGATGATCCATCATTTTTCTTGGCTGTGAGGTATGTATTGCTGTTTGTTGTACATTTGTTGGTGGGACGATTTAATGGAGATATGATGAATGCTGTACATGAGCAGCTACTGAACAGCAGTAGTACTGTAATGGAGACCAGTAGGATGGCCGCCACCATGGTATTAATCTCATGTAGCAAGCGGAGGCAAGTCCACACGTCCTTTATGTCCATTATGTCAAAAAGATTCGGTATCCTTGCAGTAATTCTATGAGAGTGCATGAGAAGTGAGAGAAGCAAGATGGATATTGCACAGGCGGATTGATGATGTGTTGTTGAGCAATCTCAGAAAGGAATATACGCTTATTTCATAGTGTTAAAACACACATAATAAAGTTGCAATAGAAATATTTAAGCGTCGTAGCGTCAACATAATAATTTATAACGCAAACCACTGCAAAACTCATCGCCACCCTTTTCTGTATACTTTTAGCTACGGCGTATACGTCTGGTAAGCTATTCATATATTGATATGATAATCTTAATATGTCTGTGCTCTACATATTATATCTCACAATCACTCTATATTTTTATATCTTTGTACATATTCGATATCTCTCGATATATTAGCAGCTGACGTCGTAGACTATGAATCTAGAAATGAATGTAGTCAAATACAAATGGATAAAGTTATTGAAGAACAACAATTTAAATTTCATTAAACAGTTGCCAATGGTATGTTATGTGGACGTCTCGAGGTACAAGCGCAACATGGGTGGCATGGGCAGTCTCCCAGAACGGACAAATGGTACCAGCTAATGCAGTAATTGGTCTACCCGATGAGAATACTGTAGAAAAGTATCCATTAACTGCATATGCTACTCCATCACCATCGAATCAACAAACATTAATGGGTACTAGTATTACACAAGATGGAACAACAACTTAACATTTGGTAAAAAGTTAGTTGAAGAGGGAGAAGTTCGTATTAAAGAGAATGGAAATAATCATTTTCTATTTGCACATGGGACGGGTAATACACTTGGTTATCATGGACCTAATCGAGTATCTGTTAATGTTAAGTTAGGGGAGAGTGAAGGAGAAGATGAAGAAGTCCTTGAGGTGGTTACGAAGGAAGTTTACTTGAGGGGGGCTTAAGAGTAGAGATATGTTTGTGAAGTAAGTCTATGAAACGAGAGGGATATGTACAATATAAGAAAGATTAGACATGATTTTCAATTACCATTTCTTTCCTACTCTACAGACTATCTTAGTTCCTATTTATCCCTCTCTTCAACTCCCCTCTTCTCTAACACAATATACAAGTATACTTATGCAATTTATCAGATATTTCATCATTAGCTAAGAACAAATTATCATCATTCAATTGGCATCATCAGTACCCATGATATTGAATAGGAGACAAAGCAGCACATTCCCAGTATCCCATCTTATCATCTACCTTTACCATTCCTAAGCAGTAATCATCCCATTTGCATTCTTCTCTTGCCAATGCCCACGACAGGTAGGTGAAACACAGTCCTGTTTGGCACATGTACATTGCTTACCAGGAGGCATGAATGCCTCGATACGATCAAATGGCATGCATGGTTGTTTCGGAAGATCGAATGCACGATACATATCGACGATGATACCGTCTTCATTGATGAGAAAGTCAGCAGGTCTAAGCCTTGAACCCATGTTGGCATCTTTCATCCCACTAAACTTGAAGAAACGTTTTTACCCATCCAC
>Ga0075437_11722_pt2 | contig 12795 bp, 12 predicted proteins | sample MintriMetagenome_FD_74266 | JGI IMG/M metagenome (GOLD analysis project Ga0075437, IMG submission 74266) | Marine eukaryotic communities from Monterey Bay, USA to study complex ecological interactions - Minidiscus trioculatus and... | ecosystem: Environmental > Aquatic > Marine > Unclassified...
ATATCACCAGGCATTAGTCCTATGTAAGAAGATCAATTATACGTCAGAAAAAGCATTACAGACATATAATGTCCAAGAAATGAAAGATCTTAGAGATGCGGCCCGTTCAATGGCCGAGCATTTAGATAATACAATTGTCAAACAAACTCCATGCAAATACAATCGTGATACTGTTGAAGCATTAATAAATGCATTTAGTCATTATAATTTCAAGAAATTTACTGGACTGTGTGATCATAATCTATCCCCGATATTAGATGAGCAGGTAGCCGAGGCAATTCGTGCGGAGAAAGGAGATGTTGCAATTGATATGCTCATCCCTCTTATCGACTTCTTCAATCAGTATCCACATTTAGATGATAGTTCTGGTTCTGGTAGTATGTTCGTTAGTGCATGGATTAAGAGTTTAAATGATGCAGTAGATTTATTAGAAGATGATTGGAATGATGATTGGGAACATGATGACTTAATAGAGGAAGTACTGGAATCAATCGATAACATCTCTAATGATTATGGGTGGGATTTGTCAGATTTGCAAGATGCTAAGTCTATACTTGAAGGGGAACATTCCGGAATGGCGGACGAGCAGACGAAGGAAAAGATGAAGCAATTGTATAAGGATCGTCAGGAGGAAAGTTATGAAGACTATCAGAAAAGGGTAGCGATCCATGGACCATCTGCCCCAAAGAAGATGGCTCCACTTCGATGTGCTGCTCTAAAGAAAGAAGCGCTGGCGAGAAAGAAGGGGATGGCAGTACCGAAGAAGAAGGCTGTCCCAAAGAAGAGAGCTCCTCCTAGACCTAAATGGTAAACGTAAAATAATGTTTTTTTGTTAGTTTAGTAATATAAGTTTCTATTTCTTGGAACAGATTCTCTCCTTAAAACATATCTTATCAACAGTGCCTTGACTAAGCAGCGGAGTAACTAGATTCCATGCTACATTAATGATTGATGGAGAATTCAACACAATAATCTTTCTCGTTGTTTCTGGAGATGCGCGTTTCACAGTTTTGAAGGTGAAGAAAGGAGATAGTAACTTCTGTTAGTATACGTGGTTTGCAAAAGCAATCAAACCAAGGCAAACCAAGCTCAAATAAAGCATTCGAATGGCCGAGTCTTCATATTGAACACACCATAAACACACAACAAAACAACACAAACTCGGACTTGCCTGGATACATGGACTGTGTCAAAAATAGCCAGGGTTTCATTATCTTTGTCACAAAGTATGGTGAGAATTGTTGTATTGTCAACCCTTCTAGATTACAAACTTCATCAAGTCGGATCATTTCTCCACATTGTACTGACCGATGATACAAATGATAATGAATTGATTCGTATATATAAATCCAATAATTGAGAAAGTCTTCAAGAGCTATATCTGATTGACTTGATCTAATTTCTGATGATATACCGCTCGTGTCAAAAGATCCAATATATAGAGTGGCTGAGGGTTGAAAAGCAGTGTCATCGTTGTTATTTGTAGTAGACTCTTTTATTATGTTATCAAAATTCATCGGAAAGTATGATGCCACCCTTTGTAACTTGATATCTGATGGAGAAAAGGATGACATTTCCTCATCTATACTATAATAGTCTACACTAGAATGGATTTTATCAACATTATTCTCTTGTCTCCATTGAATAAACGATTTATATCTATCTGCAGCCGATACAACATCCCGATCTTCACTCTTTCGTAAGAATCGTAATAATCGTAAATCACTGTACACATCAGGCATAGTTGTATGCAATCCCTCTTCTCGTATAATTTGCATATCTGATTCAAGTAATAACTTCATTTGTTGTAATTGTATTTCTTCTTCAATGGAGTTGCATGCCCACTGGCAATCTATTGACGGTAAATCTTCTTGATTACTACTAATGATATTAGCATCTGTAGATGATGGAGAAACTTTTCTTTTGTTTTGTATTCGTCGTGTAATGAAAGAAGACCACAACGAGACAGAGAACAGTTGTTCAACCCCTGCCGTAGTTGTTTGGGATTCAACATTGTGTTTCATGTTTCGCTGTCTATGCCACCGTATCCTATCGGATATATTATCTTGCTCATCATTAGATGTGTCTATAGCACTTCCCTTCTTCTTGACAAAAAGCATTGCTCTGATTCGTCTTCTACTACTCCACTTGGTATGATATATGGATTCACAGACACCACTAAATGCAAAACATATATCAGAGAGGAGAAGTAATATGATTGCAACGCCGCCGCCCCATTTATAACTCCGCATTGATATGATAGACGAGCAGTTTGTAGTTGGTTAGAGTATCATATGTCATTGCAAATCAGTAAAAAAAAGATACGGTATCCTTTGCTTTTGACATTACTAGCCTCGCACGCACGACGCGTCTATTCTCTCGCTACAACACATAAGAATAACAACAACCAACTCTCACAAATAATATAGTCTCTCTCCTCATACTATATACATCAGGCTCGTGTTGTTTATCTGATTCTGCTGTAATAACACTACACACAAATACAAATAATTAAGTAATACTACACATACAAATAATTAAATAATCGACGACAAAATGAATTATCGAAATCATCTAAACATCATCTTGTTTCAATCCGTCACAACCATATCTTTCCTGACATCATCGTGTAAGGCGATTGAAACACTATGGTACAAACCCCATTGGCAGGTGAGTCATCGGTACCTCGTTTCTGTGTCTTCGAGTCGTCATTTAGAATTGCAATAGCGATGCTACCATATCATTTGTTCATAGTCATATCTCTTACATGTTTCCATTTCTTGCATGCTACATGTGCTCACATCTCATACTCACATATCTCTTAATCAATACAGTGTGGAGGGTGGGGATCAACACCACAGCAGGCTGCAGATTTCATCAACTCTAATCTCGTTGAATCAAGTACAACCGATTTTGTAGGAGTATGTGAATGGGAAGTAAGTAGTGGAGAAGTATCAATTGGTAATCCTGAAGTGTACGGGTCAATCGGTTCGGCGTGTGGGTATGTTGTAATAAATGGAAACTTGAGGCATCATATCCTCCTTCACCCAAATGTCAGGATAAGATACCTGTTCCAAACGCAACAGGGTCATGGACTGGGCCGATTGGCGATGTATGTGTTGATAAAGTTACTCCCGGCGAAGATGACTGTTGTTTATGTACATTTTCAGAAGAGGAGTATAATGAAGGCAATGAAATGGGACAGGCATTGGGTCAACGTGCATGGGCTGGTGGATTGTTTAGCATGAAAGAGGGTACATATGATGAGGAGATTGAAAGTCCACCAAAGGTATGCATGGTTGTAGGAGAGATGCCACACCCTTTGTCAAATACAAGTCTCTATGATTTGAATGGTGTAGCTACATCGGATCCTCGGCCATTCTCAATCATGAGGTATATATGCACATCATTACTGAATCCTGAAATCTGCGTCCCCAATTCAGATGGTACATCAAAAATCCTTTTTGGTTCGAGTGTGTTTGTGGAAGGAGTAAGTGAATTGTGTGGGGATACACCTGTAGTCGTCATGTTTGATAGTAATGCTGGAGCTGGAGACTTCCCCACGTGGGTAATGTTCAATACCGAACCGCTGTTAGGCTTGGCTGGTGCTGTTGATAATGATGGACTGGAGCCGTACACTTGTTGCAATGATACGCATTTAGTTGACATTGACCCCAGTCAGTTTAGGATTGATGCTATTGGCGGAGGAAATAAAGGCCTTAACCGTTATGCAAGTGACAGAATTGCTGCAAGTGTTGAGACGTTTAAGATTGACAAGCTGGAAGGAGGTTCTATTACTGTTGGAGGTCCTGTTGACACGGTCGGACTTGGCTACCAATGTCATGCGGCACAAGAGCATTTACCACTTCGAGCATACATTACTGATAATCGACTTCCAGCAGTAGCTGTTCAAGAGGAAGTAGACACGTCTTCTAGTAGTGAAACAAGTGTAGGGTCAAATATCAAGAGTATGAAGACAATGGCCGTGGGAATTGGTGCTATTGTTGGCCTGGCATATCTAATTTAGATGGGATGGTGCAGTAGCAAACTTGTTTTATGTCTGTATTCATGGGTTAAAGAGAATAAAAGAAACTGGTGTTTTATACTTTTAGTATGATTCTATTTCTGTATAGTTTCTACAGACAAAACTTTAGCCTCTCTCTTCACTCTTCTGCAATCTTGAGAGTCTTTATGTTCTTGCAACGTACTAACTTCTTCTCTTCTTATCACAGTCGATTAGCTGCAGCTCTGGTCCTCTCTTCACTCTTCATCTCATTTCTAATGCTTTGATGGGCACGTAAGGTACTTGCATACTCGTCTTTTGTAATATACCCAGTTTTGTATCCGTTCCCAACCTCCTTTAATGATTCATCAAACCCAACCCTCGCTGCAATCATAAAGTGTCTCATTGCTCGGTCCATGTTGCCTAACTGTGCCTCTTCAATGCCCAATTTATGTCGTGCTACTTCGTCTCCTCCAATTGCTGCAAGCTTCAAATGTCGGGCAGCTTTTATGGTGTCCCTCCCGACACCGTAACCATGGAAATAACCATAGAAATATGCGTTAGAAACATTGTAATGTGCCTGGGGCAATCCAAGCTCTGCTGCCTTGTTATACATCTCAAAGGCTTTGGATATATCTCGACTTAGACTTAATTCAACTCCTCCACGGTATATCCCACCTAGTGTGTAGAATCCATTAGGATCGTTTGCATTTGCCCTTTTCATTAATATCTTCATAAACTCTTCATCAGTAGAAGGTGGTGGCTCTCTACAAAATGAGCACAGGTCTTTCAAATTACCCTTTTCCATTTCTTCATCCTCTAACATGAGACAACCTTCACAAATCATCTTTCCACAACAAGGCATATATGCCTTCATTATTCCGAATACTCCTTGGGTGCACGGCATTCATAACATATGGTCATATTATTTATACTCTCAGCGATACCATCAACAACATCGCTACTACTTTTGATATCATCTTCTTTTTTGCAATCAATAACTTTTTGTGCATATGATGTGCTCACTTTATTGTGTGCATCGCCACCGCCACTGCCACCGCCACTACCACTACTTCCACCACTATAATCAGCGCATATATCCGATGTATTACTAGACTTCATAATGGCGTTTAGAGGACACCAGTTGCAATACTATTCTAAGCTATTCTACTAAACTCCACCCCGACTAAACCGGTAGGTTCTTTCAATTTTTGTCGTTTGCTACGTATCGACCTCTCTCATCAGACTAATAATAGAGTTAATAATTTGGGTAGATAAACCAATATAAGGTATAGCCATATAGTATATACTAACTCATTGTCGTTTTCAGACAGCTCGTTTTCATCAAAAGGGTATAAAAAAGATAACTCTCATAATAAATATAAACATGAACAACATGAATATCAATCCAACTAAATTAATATCAAATCGATTACGTGAGGTTAGTAGTACTCAACATGCCTCGCGATTAGCTGAATGTACTACTATTGAATCATCCTTGTGTAGTACTACTAATAATTCTTCCAATACTAACAGCGAAGAAGATGATGATGGTATACATCCACTTGCAGAGCTAGCAAACAAACGATCAAACAATCCACAGCCACCACTCGATGATGGTATAACTGGTGGCGGATCATCTATATCATGTTCCAATCATTTTTCAGGTATGAACACCACTCTTAGTATATTAGAACGATGTGCGCCACATAGTATAGTAGTTCCAGAAAATTCGGCAATTGCATCATTAGATAATGATATGAATGAGAAACAAAGAGAGCAACGAGTAGCAGTTTGGAATGCTATAACTACATTGTCAACAATATGTGATGAAATTAATGAATTGGAAATATCATTTAGAGAAGGTATATTACCCAGTATTGTTTTGTTTAGTGCTGATGATAACTCTTCAGAAGGAGAGTATAATTCAAGTGGAAGAAAGTCAACAAGTAAAAAGGATATATTAGATGAACAAATACAATCACGACGTGAATCAAACTTATTATCAAATATTGGAAAGTTCATACCAACATTGCAGCTGGCGTGTAATGGTACTAATCGATTAAAACGTTTGGTTATGAATATGGTTATGCAACTTGGTGGTGTGCAGACTCCTTGTGTTGTTCCTGTGCATGACGATGAGCAGGGTAGACAAGAAGGAGTTAGACAGGGTAGTGAAGAGAACATGTCAGAGAGTGCATCGAATAGTGGTGCCGGAGGTACGAGTAGTAATCCCAATGCTGGAAGTCATGTTAACAACACAAGAGACAACCAAAAAGAAGAACTACAACCACCGATATTTGGCCAGGGAGTGCCAATGTTCCGCCTCGGCAAAGCAATTTGCACTGCATTACGTTTGTTAATATCAATTGACACTGCCATATCATCCAATACTGATTTGTTAGAAGCTTGGGGTATGTATAAAGATGTAGTCATGGAATGGTCTACTCAAAAACACAACGATACCACTACCAGTAAAGAAGAACGAGAAGAATTTGAAAGCTTTGAACGTATGATGATACAATTAGATTACAATCTATTATCATGTCGATCATTTATTAACGCCATTGAACAGAATTTTGATCCAACGAATCGATTTCATAATGCCAACTTTCCTTTGTATGATGAAATCAAGTCAATACTGGCAACATTATATGGACAATATTGTGAACGAATCAATACTGAATTAGAAACGTCAGAACGATTAGATTGTATTGGTGTATATGGTATGTATATACTATATAGACATTTATTACCACCAAATGTTATACCGGATGTGAAGTTACATAACAGTTTATGGAGTGTCTTTCCTGCCATGTGTCCCATAATGGAAATCTATGGTCCAAATTGTTACTTCATACCACGTGAATTCATGATGGAATATGGTTCATATAAGGGCGTGAAAGGATGTTCAGCTGATATACCCGAGATACGGAATGGTGTTGCTTCAATGGTGTTAAAGTGGGATGGATCGTTCAAAGTACGTGTGGATAAGATTCGTGTGGGTGCCTTGGGTTGGTTAGCACGAGCTGATTCCGAGCTGTCTCCTAATGTTCCTCAACCGAGTGTAAAAACCAATGAAGATGTCGATGAAGAGGATGTAGAAGATGCCATGATTACTTCTTCTTTAGAAAGTATCGAAGCTACTACCTCGTGTATACTCCGTGGTGTACATGTACTTCATTCTGCGAGTATACTACTCCGGAGTCATTTAATGTCACATCGAGCACTCGGTCTAGCATATGATCCCGGTCATATATCATGTTTGATATCACTTATCAAGGTGATCAAGTCGATTGAAAAGATGCTCAAAGTACGAAGACGAACGGCAGTTGTATCATTCCAACGATGTACATTGAAGATGCCTGCGCAGAATATACTAAAGAGATTTGACAAGGTTAGGTCGTTTGTCGATCAGTGCTCGTCGTCGGTAGACTTTCCTAGTGATTCGGATCGAACAAGAAGTATTACTAGAGTTACTGCATGTCTAACTGCACTCGAAGGTGTACTGAAAGGAACGTCGTCGTTCAGTCCTATCAGAAGGCAAGTGTTTATCTTTCTCATCCGAACTTGCTTTCTCTCGCATAAGATATCTCACTGTCCTTCTACTCTACCCTCTACCCATAAAAGACATGCAATTGCCTTCTCTATCGCTGCTTGTATGGATACAATGATGTTAGAAGTCTTCACAACTGATGACCTGCGTGCAGTGGAAGTTTGTCTAAGCAATTTAAGTCAAATTGCATCTATTGAAGAGACATTAAATCAAGTTTGTGACTGCTCCTTTCTGTACTTTTATCGAGACTTGATACCAGTGTTTGTGAATCATCTGTATGAAACAAACTTGAAGTCTAGTTTACTCCACGATCAGTTGATTCTATCAGCATTATCGGATCCAGAACAACTGTTGAAACAAGTTCGTCACCTTGAGCGTGATACTGTGACGGGCGTGACCACTTGTCTTACTGACTATCAGAACTTTGTCCGGAATGTGTTGAAGGAGGAGTACGCAGCGCCAATATGTGAGATGATTGAAACCAACTTGAGGTATGACTTGTGTATGTGATTTGATATGAGTTCTTTGTTATCTGATTACTCAAATCTCTTATGTACTACTTTGCCAGACGTGCTGTATCTGGAGAAAAGGGTGTTGGTGTATGTCTTCGAAAGTTTATAACAGCTCCTCCATTGTATGTCGGTCAAATGAAATTCTATGTTAAGAATGAGGTTGAGGCCTACCTTGATAAGACATTCTATGATGCTTGTGCGTTAAATCTGAACGAATGCAACAAATACAATCAGATGAGAAGTCTTGCAAAACAAAAATACGGTCTTGTTCTTGCTGATCCGCAACTTCCCAACGGCTCTTTAGACCAAAGTGTTGACTTTATTGATGTTTTGAGGGATTTGGACCGTAAGTAGTATGAGTTGTTGCTAGTATTGTTTGTTTTCTATACTATGAATAACAAACTCTAACCATCTGAATCTTTTCATCAGCTTTCATTGCCAAGTACAATTACAACTTGATTGAACAGTCATTCATAGAACGAAGGCCTGCTAAAGGAGCGAAACATTTGAATACAATGAACATCAAGACCGTCACGGCATGTCTTAGACAGCATGGATTGGGTGTTGTTAGCTCAGCTATCTCTGTTTGTTATAAACTACTGTCCACCAAGTTCCAAGCCTTTACTGATTTCATGGCAAATGATAATATCAGGTCACTCTTATCAAGAGAATTCAGATGGTTTATAGAACAACAGAATGAGGGCAAAACTACCGCCTATCCATTTGACCGTGGCACTGCCTTTGCTCAAGAGTTCAAAAAGCTTGCCTTGGACTCTGGTAGTAGCAATATGCTTGATGAATGTAGAGTTATCATTTCAGAGATGGGTAACATCATTGCCTTTGCTCGTATGATGCGAGCAGCCAAGAGAAGATTGATAAGTGAGCAGATATCCTTTTTGCCAACTTCTTTCACCCTCGACAACACTATAGAAACCGAGGAGGGTATCAGCGGCGATGATACCGTGAACACCGCCAAGGCAGAGGTAGATGATGTCATTTCAAACATTCTCAATAACACAGACACTGATTTCGTTCGAGCTTTTGTTAATGTGTTTCGAGGAGTTGTTAAGAAGACTGAATCGGATAACCAGTTCATGAGAAGCTTCTTCTGTATCATCCCTGCTCTTTCTCTATGCTTCGTTGAGAGCAGTTTACAAGGGAAAGAAATCATGCACAAGAAAGATGTATCTCGGGATGGATATTATACTGATGATGGATTTGCTGTTGGCTTGGCATTTTCTCTGTCTGTCTTGGGTCAAACCAAAAGATTCGAATGTCTAAACTGGTCCAACTCTAGCCAAAGTAAATATGCCGAAGATGAGGATGACTTGATACAAAAGAAGGATGCAATACAAGTCAAGAAGAATGCAAAGATCAAAGTGGCAAAGTCTCAAGCTTCTTGGTTCTCAAGTAGTACAGAAGATACAGATACTCTTACACAAGTCGAAGATACTGAATTAAAGATACTCAACTTGGCAGCAAAGAGACTTGAAGGTAATAAACGAGAGATGGCAATGCTCTTCTTTGCTATTAATGGTGCACAATCACTGTTTAAAGATCGGATAGATAAGAAATAATAGTTTTAAGTTAGTTAATAAGTATTCCCCCACTTACTAACAAACTATCACAAGAGATCTATGAGTGAATTACTGTCGTTATGACATCATAACGGTACTGCATTTCTTTTTATCTGACGTGGATTATTTTCTCGGATACCAACCAGCACATCAACGAGGCAAAGTGTAATTTACCAAGGAAGGCAACAGACATCGTACTGCAATTCACCCAGCTTGTTATCGTTCAACTATTATTAGCCAAGCTGCCGATATTTATCCCACCCATCACAATTTATAAATTGGTTGGTATCAAATTCATATTATCTCCCAACACATCAACTCAGTTTCTAAATTGTGTCACCTTTCCCACTCTACTGCAACACCTCAGCCCTCATAATTCAATATTGTACAACCACACATACGTACTTATACTACAATACCCTCCGGAATGATGAATAACAATACGTTTGGTCTTCCCGACGAGATGCAGTTGCAATACGATGCAGCACAACTTGGAAATCTCATGAGAGGCGGAGGTGAATTTATTTATTTTATATAACAGTATATATTGTGGGTGGTGTACCGTATATTTAAATTATGTGGTGGTGCATGGTGTGGTATTATATGATTCATTGTATATTGGTTGTTAATGTTTTACTCACCATTAAATTACTCCCCCTCTCTATTTAACAACTTCCCCTTAAAATATTCTGTGCCCATCATATGTCCACTTTTATATACAGGCCTTCAAGATGCATCCTCATTAGGCAAAAGAAAGTCGAATGATACAAAGGCGGCCAATAAAAAAGCAAAACCCGTCCTTACCAATGAAAGAAGAGAGGAACGTAATATGAGAGAGAAGGAACGGTCTTTGAAAATTACTCAACAGATTCATGAATTACGTAATCTTTTAAGTGTAGGAGGTGTTATTGTTCCCAAGGTGGGTATTGTGTGTTGGTATTAATTGTTTATATTGTACCTTCCAATATTGTACTGACAATTAATCCATCTATTTAATTTAAAAAACAGGGCACCAAGAGCACAATTCTTGCTGAATGTGCAAATTATATTCGTTTACTTCAACAACACCAAGTTCAATCTGAGATGGACAAGGCCCAGCTAGTTCAAGAAGTACAAAGAATAGGGAACGGTGCTATTGGGGATAAGGCAGCATATGCTATTAGACATGCCGCCTCCCAAAATGGTGTGTCATCCTTGACAAACTTGCCTGACGGTCCGGTACAATCTTCCGTCGATCCTCAACAACAACAGGCAGATCCCGCAGCTATGCCCTCGGATATTCTTGCTGATAGTGAATATCGATATGTTTTCAATTCATGTTCAGTGGGGATGGCTATTGCAACTATGGGTGGTTCATTCATTGACTGCAACCTTGCCTTTACTCAACTATCATCATACACAAAAGATGAACTCAAGGCCATGACAATATTCAATGTCACTAGTCGAGATGACCTCCAAGGGGCATTTGATATGATGAGTCAACTCATTACTCCCCCCACCGGAGGATTAGATGCCGACGGCAATACTATTGATGAACCCAAGGCACAATCCCCCGTCATATTACGAAGTGCCATTCGACACCGGAGTGACCTTGGACTTAGTGTGTCACTCATACGGGGAGAGGATGGTGTTGCTCGGTATTTCAATGTAACGCTTGTCAAGTTACCCCCGTCTGCCCCAGTGGGTGGATCCCTTAGTAGTACCAAGCCTGTCCCTGCCACCGCAGAAATGTCCCCGGAAGCCGCCGCTAGTGAAGCATCGAATATTATCAGTCAAGCGCCATCGACTCAGGCTGAAGGTGACGAAAAGCAAAATGCTGCAGCCCTTGGATTGAGTGCTGCTCCTCAATACACGGCTGGTTAACCACCCCCCTCTCTTATCTATCTTATATGTACTTCAAGCTATCTTTGCGTCATGCAATGAAGCTATCACCATTATCACATCACACAAACATCACATCAACACGACCTTGAGAGAGGGGAATGAGTACAACATTTTGAAAATGTTTTTATTTGCGTACAGAGCTACAAAGCTTGTTGAGAACTTATGTGAACAAGCTCTTGATATTTGATAGAGATTGAGATCAAACAGATGCCATTTGAAGATATGCTATGAAGGCAAGATATACAGAGCTAAAGACAAACCTAGGTTTGATCTCTTTTTTCAGTAGATAATGTAAATAATTAGAACAAAATCGCGCACACACATGGAGAGCACCCTTGTAAATATAAGATCTAGAGCCTTTGTATATATCTACACCATTGTGGGGTTAGCAGATGTAAGCACAGGTGATTTAAATACTGATAGATCACCTGACAGCATCTGCCCTGAAGGAAAAAGATGAGGACAACACAACATTAGGATAGACGACGTGGCTTATCAGTATGTGTCATTATATTACTCTATTCATCAAAATAGTTTTAGATAACTCCTACCCTGTTGGCAACATCAAGGGCATCGAAATCCTTAGTAAGCTTGACATAACTCTTCTTCAATCCTCTTGGTGTGATAAGAGTGTTAATCTTCTCGGTTTCAATTTGATATAATTCCTTAACGGCAGCCTTGATTTGACGCTTGTTGGCCTTAATATCAACAATGAAAACTAGAGTATTACTATCCTCGATTAGCTTCATTGAAGATTCTGTAGTAAGTGGGTACTTGATGATACCATTCTCCAATTGGTTCTTACTTTTGACACTATTTCTAGCATATTTAGGCTTACGCTCAAGAGATAAAGTCTGGGGTCTGTAGAAGTGAACCTTGGTGTGGATCCTTGTTCCCTTCTTGGACTTACCGCTCTTTGTGAGCTTCTTGGCTACTGCTGCTGCTTTTGCTGTTTATATAGATCGGCAATAGAGAAGAAGGAATTAGTTAGAGATGAAAGATGATTGTATTGCAAATATCTGGTATCTTCTTCTACACCGTCGACACCTTGCCGTATCTACAACGATTGCAAAGTAGCCAGCAATTTATACAAACACCAAATGAAATGGCGCCTCTGGTGAAATGATAGCAAATGAAACGCTATCAACCACCACAAACTATTGCTATACATAAAGGCCTCTAATGCATCAAATTTGAGACGCTCGTCATCCCCTCCAACACCCCGACAAAACACAATTTTCCTAGAGTTTCGAAACTATAGAT
>Ga0075437_11726_pt1 | contig 12773 bp, 9 predicted proteins | sample MintriMetagenome_FD_74266 | JGI IMG/M metagenome (GOLD analysis project Ga0075437, IMG submission 74266) | Marine eukaryotic communities from Monterey Bay, USA to study complex ecological interactions - Minidiscus trioculatus and... | ecosystem: Environmental > Aquatic > Marine > Unclassified...
TAGAGAAAGATATTGCTAGAGCTAGAGTTGAAATAAATTAGAAGAGAACCAAAACATTACTTCCTTACATGCTATGTAATGTCAAATCAAGTTATTCTCGGCGCAAGCTGTTTTCTTCCTCAAAGTGAAGGACTGATTCTATATCTTCGTCTGTAGCAACCGTCTCTGTATCGGTATTAGATAGCTGTACTGATGGTAGTTCTTACTGTTTTCATTTGGATCGTGAGTTCCCGATGTATGGTAGTAAATTATTGCCCATGGTATCACCAAACAAGGAAGCATTGAGATCAAAATATAGGAAGTCTTTATATGCCAAGAGGTATGCGACGCATCCCCAAAGAACATCTCTCTAGGCATGGAAAACCCAGAGTATAACTTATTCTGTCCAGCGGAGATGTAATGCGGCGGAGTGAGGAGAGGACACAATTGTGGGAGGACCTTATAATCGGACCCTCTGATCCCACTCCTAATACAAGAAATAAAGCTAAAACTAAAACTAAAACTAAAACCACCTTTCATTCCATACAAGTTTGTCCGTCGATGGTACAGGATAGCTACCGTCGTCTAGCTTTTGTGGTACACAATCCATATCCTGACACACGGCACACTTGTTAAATTCTCTAGTAGATATTTGTACAACTGCTTAGGCAATGTTTGGTGCGAACAAATTTAACTCTCTTGCTATTTTTTGCTTAATTATTTACAATACATCTATGATACTACTTCAACTATCTAAAAGAGAATATCGAAGATAAACGCAACAATTACGGGAGCCATGAGGGTGGAAAAGGATAAGACTTTGATGCTGGCAGAGTTCCAGGAACAACCATTCACAAATTCACACTCGTCTTCATCCAAGGTAATGCAGCTATTTCCCGCGAAGATATCCTCGCATTTTACAATGTATTGGTTGGACGTGATAACCATTTCTCCTACAATCTCTGAGGTCGTTCCCATGTCAGTATAGGTGCAACTGCAATCCAAATAAGTTTCGCAAACCTCTTCACATTGAGGTCGAATGACTTCTGCGCATTCATCGTTTCTAAGTGTCCACGCAGTGCACGCTGTAGGCATATATTGACCGACACAGGAACCAGCCACTCGAGTCCCCACACATTCGCCTTTGATGACATTCGCCAAACAAGCTAGAAGCACAACTGGGAAAATACAAGTGTTGCAATAGATCATCTTTACAGATAGGTTAGATATGAAAGATATCTGCTTTGTTGTATATTATCTTCAAAGTGATGTTTTAATCAATCTACTTTGATAGGGAGCTTGATACTACTTGGTACTAATACTATTACTGAAGATTACATAAACATCACAAACAATATTCTTCCCTCTATCGTCACTGTAATATGTTGAGCCGTGCTTCTCTCTCCCATACTCACTTAAGATCTTTTAAAGGATACCGTATCTTTCTCTCAAGTTAACACTCTCATAATATTTTATAGAGCCATAAATTGCAACTCAGATATCATGGTAACTCAATCTATCAAAGGCCTACTGGTCTTAACCATCCTATCAGTAACATCAACAACATCAATAGATGCTAAAGTATGGGGTGGTGGTATACGACCATCATTATTAAAACGCAAGCTCAACTATAGGAGACAGCAGCAACATCAAGACATCACTACCCACATTCCAACTGGCAATGCTAATGATGCTATTGAAAAGGCTGTGTTTTGTGTACGTGGTGGAGGTGCTAATGGACCATGTATTGGTATTGATTTAGGTATGTTTGTATTGTGTTGCTGTTTTATGGTTGGTTGAAATTGACATATGATGTGCACAAAATCGACACTCAACTTTACTAACAATATCAATATTATAAATAAATAGGAACAACATACTCCTGTGTAGCAGTATGGCGTCATGGACGTGTCGAAGTATGTCCAAACGAATTAGGTAATCGTATAACACCATCCTATGTGGCATTCCAACAAGATAAAAACTCAGGAGGATCACGTCTAGTTGGAGATGCTGCTAAGAATCAAGCATCACAAAATCCAACAAATACAGTCTTTGACGTGAAACGATTAATTGGACGGAAAATATCTGATGCTACAGTCCAATCTGACAAAAAGTTAATGCCTTTTAATATTGTTGGTAATTCAAAAAATAAACCAGTAATACAAATTGATAATGTTGACAATAAAGGTATGAAACAATTCTCACCAGAAGAAATATCTGGTATGATATTACGAAAGATGAAGGATATTGCTGAATCATTCTTGGGTGAAAGTGTGACACATGCTGTAGTTACGGTACCTGCGTACTTTAATGATGCACAACGTCAAGCAACCAAAGATGCCGGTAAAATTGCCGGATTAACAATTGAACGTGTTATTAATGAACCAACCGCTGCCGCAATTGCTTATGGATTAGATAAACGTGACAAAGAAGAGAATATATTAGTATTCGATTTAGGTGGCGGTACCTTTGATGTCACTTTACTATCCATTGATAATGGTGTCTTTGAAGTATTGGCTACTGCCGGTGATACACATTTAGGTGGACAGGACTTTGATCAACGATTAATGAATTACTTTATATCACAATTTAAACGACAGAGTGGTATTGACATATCGAAGGATAAACGTGCAGTACAACGATTACGGAAACAATGTGAAAATGCCAAACGTACATTGTCAAATCAAAACTCGGCTACAGTTGAATGTGATGCATTAGCGGAAGGGAAAGACTTTTCATCCAACATATCCAGAGCCAAGTTTGAAGAATTGAATGTTGACTTGTTTAAGAAGACAATGATACCGGTAACACAGGTGTTGAAGGATGCAAGTATGAGTAAGGGTACTGTTGATCAGATTATATTAGTGGGAGGTAGTACACGTATTCCTAAGATACAGAGTATGTTGAGTGAATTCTTTGGTGGGAAGGAGTTGAATAAGTCGATTAATCCTGACGAGGCAGTAGTGAGTTTCGTTCGGATGTGTCTCTTTCGTTTGATGAAATGTTTTAGTTGCTGAATCTCCTATCTCATCCTTTCATACCGTCTTATTGACTATTCTCTCACAGGCATATGGTGCAGCTGTACAAGGAGGTATCTTAAGTGGTGACGCCTCGGAAGCAACGAAGGATGTTCTCTTACTTGATGTTGCACCTTTATCACTTGGTATTGAAACTGCTGGAGGGGTCATGACAGCCCTAATCAAACGTGGAACAACTATACCCGTTAAGAAGAGTCAAATCTTTTCAACATATGCTGATAATCAACCAGGTGTGAATATCCAAGTATTTGAGGGTGAACGATCCATGACAAAGTCCAACAGATTACTTGGACAGTTCGAGCTTTCGAATATTCCACCGGCACCACGAGGTGTACCTCAGATTGAGGTATCATTCGATGTTGATGCCAATGGTATCCTTAGTATATCTGCTTCTGACAAGGGTACGGGCCGGACACAATCACTTACCATCACCAGTGAGAAGGGACGTCTGTCTGATGCCGAGATTGAACGCATGGTACAAGAAGCAGAAGAGTTTGCTGAACAAGATGCAGCCGAGAAGGACAATGTCGAGGCACGGAATCAGCTCGAGGCATATTTATACAATCTCAAGGGCTCTATTAATGATACACTCGAGGGAAAGCTTGACGAGTCGGAGAAAGAGGAACTAATGAAATCAATTGAGGATGCTCTAGTTTGGTTGGAAGATAATCCTGCTGCGGAGAAGTCAGAATGTGATGAAAAGCAAAAGGAGGTTGAGGGACTAGCGAATCCTATTTTGAAGAAGGCATATGAAAGTGCTGCCAATGAGGCTGGGGTTTCGCCTCCGGGAGAAGATGATGATTTCATGGGTGCTGATTTAGACGGGGCAGGAGATCATGATGATGAACCAAGCGTAGAGGAAGTAGATTAACTAAAAAATATATAATATATAGTCAGAAGGAGAGTAATTGTAAACGGCTACTGTGTAGTTCTACCTAAACCTACTTAAAATTTGTTTTTTGCTTAATAGAAGGGAAGTTATTGAAGGAGTTATCATATTGTGATGACCAACTGTAGATATATCATACTTTTTTAAGGTCATTGGTATGGTTAATGGAGTTCAGTGGTTAATCGTATATTGCATGAGGGTTATGCCTTGTTTACGACACAGTCATATTATCTACCTGAACATAGCCAATATTCATACACAGTCAAAGGGTATCCCTTTGCGTTTGCTCGCTAAATAAATAGAGGATGGGTAAGCAGGCTCTGCTTTATCTAGAACTGACAAAATGCTACTGCTGAGAGCAGCTAGTATTGCCCGATCGGAGTACATTAATCACTATTTGCATTGAATTGGCAAACGCACTTTCACTTATCTGGTAATAGCACAGTTGTACTATACACGTATCGGTTTTAATAATATTGCAAAGAAGAAAGGCATAATATCTGTTCACATCTTGTGCACCAAATAACTAAGTATTAATGATATCAATATATTGAAAGATTTGTTATTAGTTATACATATGTAGTTTAGTATTATTGGAAATATTTATTAGTTATATCGGCTATAATAAATAAACTACAAAGCAATATGGCTAGCAACAATACATCAGATTTGTTCGTATACACAGGGAAGGGATAGACTGGTTCCAAAGTATGTAGTAATTAGTGTACGGTTTCATCCGAGCGTTATTGAGGTTGATACTCTGCATTTTGTGAATGCACTAATTTTGGGGGAAGTAGTATGTAAAGAAAGAATGTTTATAAACGATAGGAGAAGAGGCATTTAGCCCACTGCAAATCATTGCAAAGTATTAGTTTTCCGTCGACATCCCTTAATTTTGGGGGAAGTAGTATGTAAAGAAGGTTTACAAACGATAGGAGAAGAGGCATTTAGACCACTGCAAATCATTGCAAAGTATCAGTTTTCCGACATCCCTCGTCGAGATTGGCAATAATGCATTTGAGGAATGCAGTGTAGTTTAAGTGATATATCCTCCAAAAGCTGGGAGAAGGGGTGTTTTCTGATTGCAATTCATTAAAACGTACAACAATACCATATCTACAATTACCGAGCTCAGTGATATGGCATTCTACAAATGTAATAACCTGAGAGAAGTAGTATTAAGTGAGGGGGTTAAAGAAGATTGGTTATTCAACATTTAGTGGTTGCGAATCACGAAGAAGTATCACTTTACCATCTTCTGTCACTGAAATTAGTTCTACTGCATTTCTGGTTGTATCAATTTGAGAGAGAGAGAATGTAGGAGCAGACGCATTTCATGAGTGTTCGTCGTTAGAAAGATTCACGTTTAAAAGCATATCAACACGTCTTGATAATATCATTAATGCCGGTCAAACAGAAGTTGAAGGCAAGTTAAATGATATTGTTCGTATTAGTGGTATGGAATGGAGAGACAATGAGTTATTCATCTCTAGTATGACGGCATCTATCGATCAGATCTTCATTATTCCAAGCGAATCGTTTACTGAATTTATGTAATGAATATGGTTATCGGAAGGAATCGTCAATGGCAAGAATTAAAAGCAGGCTTTGAAGGAATTGTTCGACTGGTTAAATACTATAAAAATGAAGGAGGCTACAACTCTGTCCGAATTGGCATTGTGGAAGCAAAGATAGATCAAACAGATGATGAAGTGAACCCTACTGAGCCGTAGTCCATGTCACCGTATGGAAGTGCCTAGGCCAGTTAAGGATACTGTTTTGCATTCAATCTCTACCCTGCCATCAAATCATTGGTTGGCGGCAAGAAGATGGTAGTAATGGTAGTACTAGTAGTACGTCGACGTCATCTGATTATGATAGTGAAGATAGTAGTAGTGAAGATGAGATAGATAGTATAGTTCAACGCCCAAGTCTCATAAAAGATACTTCGTCATCGGAGTTTGGGTAAAAACAACAGATAAATAGGTGTATCATAGAAATTAGGTGCGGTAAAACAAACAAACTTAATTTTTTATTATCGTTACTAGTGGCAAGAATAATTGGAGTCGGGAAATAATTGGAGTCGGGAGTGAATTGTTAGTAATTTGTGTGTAAAAAGCAAAATGATTTTTTGCAAAGCAGAATTTTTAATGGAGGAGTCGACTCCAATTATTCTTGCAACTCGGTTAGCCTGGGCAATAGGAAAAAAGGATAGTCGCCGACGCGATAGGGATAAAGGATACTGGAAGGCTATTATTTCATTCTCATTGCTGTCGTAGTGGTTGGTATCACTCATATCGCGGTCATAGTCAACGGCCGGCGCGATTCCTTTTTGTCATATTGGCGACGATTGCAACCCATCTGAACATATGGCGCCAATATTTCACTATCCAATGAGCAAGAAATGGCTCTTCTCTGTTCAAAAATTTTCAACAGTGCCTTCATCCTCACTTGAGCTTACTTTTCAACATTGTTGAATCCTTGGTGAGTATCTATATGATTATGATACATGTGATATATGTGTTTATGCCTTGATTTATTCATTGTTGAGCGTACAGGTATGATGATAATTGACTAGCGAAGCAAGGCAGCCAGAGGAGAGAGCATACATACTTCTAGTACTTCATCTCTTGATAGTACATGCATATGATATTGCATTAGATTGCATTGCAATGAATGATTGTTAATATTGAAGGACATCATCGTCATCAATCATCAGGTAAAATGAGTTTAAAGTCATGATCAACAATAAAAGTAAAATGAGTTGATGACACCCTCGACGAGACAGAACATCCATAAATTTTGACGTGATCATATTATGCAAAAGACTTTTCGCATGTTATTCATACTATTAACTCTAACCCATCTATTCCTCTCTCTCTCGTCTCCTCTGATATCTATAGCTTCCATACATCTCCCAAAGTTTATAACTATAAAAACCTTCAGCCCTATGATTGGCTCCCCTGCTCCCCCGTCTTCTCGGGATGACCGTGGTGGCAATGCTGATGCATCTTTCTTCTTGTCTGCTGCTGACATGAAAACCAAGCCAAGTAGGATGCCGATCGGATCTGTTGGTACCAAAACAACACTTCAAAAGAAGAAGAACCATGGCAACACAAAGTATACTTCCAATCTTATGCGCTACCGCATCTTATTAAATGTTATGATCCTTTTAGCATACCTCGGATGCACCGCGTCTGTTGTTCTCGAAGGAGATAGTACGATGCAGGTATGTAATCTTTGTCATTTGATAAGAATATGTATGTCAATGTCAACAAATCATTATCGACCAACCATATCTATCCCATTCATTTGATCCGTCTCTTTCCATAGGATGCAAACTCAAACATCGAGAAGACTGACAATCCATCCAACAACATGAAAGACACTTCATCGTCCAGTCTTTTACGTGGCACCACCGCTGAATCATCCGTGTCCATTGATGACAGAATCGATACCATGACTGTTGTGAAGGATGTGGCAACTTCTAATCTAAACTTTATTGAGCAAATGAAAGAACTGCACGATAATGGTGACAAGGAACGGTTAGGAGAGATGATGAAGTCAATGCTACATGATCACAAGGACCTGCAGAAACTTGCCAAGGATGATGGTATTGATTCCAATCTAGTACTCCCAGATCTTTTACAAGGCCTTGATCTTGAAAGCATCCCACCTTCTAATCTTGCCGATATGTTTGATCCCGACATGTATAATGAGGTGGAGGAACAAGCCCGTGGTCTGGTTCCCATCCTGGGAGATGCTGGAACAGCTCTTCGTGACCTCAAGGAACATCGACGTCGTTTGGATGAGGAAGAAGATGGTTATAAATCGTCTGGTACTCGATATGCACGTCGTGGAAGTGGCGATCCATTCAAGAACTTTGAATCCAAGCTCAACCCTCGTGACCTTCTTATTCACCCAATGATGAAGAATTCGATGCTTGGTATGAAAGGAGGGTTCCAGCTTCCAAGTCAGTTGAAGAAGTATTTGAAAGGGAAGAATGGAGCACGCAGGGAGCGTCGTAGACGTCTTCAAGAAGAAGATCCAGATTGTCAAGAACCCTGTGATATTAATGATGAACCATGCAATTGTCGGACACTTCGTCGTTGTGTCAAAGAAATGCAGTCATATGATTTTGCTGTATTGTTTGCTGGTCAAGGATACATTGACAACGAAGGTGACTTCACTGTCGAAACAGATGAGTTGAATCTGTTTGATGTCAATGAAGCATTACCAGTCAAAATTTCTCGGATCAAGGCTCTTGCGGATGAAGATGAGTCATGCAATGCTCTGTTGGAGGAGTTTCATACCTCATGTCCACATGATCAACAGACTTGTTCAACTGCCAATAACGACGAGTCATTTCAATTGACTATTGAGCAAGTGTGTGATGCCGTGAATACACCTACCTTGTTAAAAGTTGACCAGATTGCCGAGGCATATGATGGCTTTGCCAATCTTGGAGGTGGACAGTTTGTCGATGGTACTCTTGATAATATAATTCTTGATTGGTATACCTCTCAGGAATCAGGAGAAGATTACTGTGGGGTTGATGAAACTGGTGAACTAGCACCACTTACTTGCCAAGTTGAATGGCTTGATTCTACTTGTGATTTCAAAGATGGTTACTATAAATTCACTGCAGATAAAGTCCTTGATGCCTCTGAATCTCCCGATGGACTTGAATGGAAATGGTGGGAATGTGCACATGAATGCTCCAAAGAGGACAAGTAAGTTCCTTCAAGAAAAGTTTCTTATTCATAAAATGAACGGTATAACTCAACAGCTTAGAAAGGGTGATCCTCTCTTTGTTAATCTTGATGTATCCAGATGCCGATTTAGTTTTATCACTGAAATATCTATTCACTAAATATCTCAGTCTGTAGTAAGCATAGATGCGTTGAATATGAGATGACTACTCAGAACCTTCACTCGACTTAGCAAGGCTCCAACTTCGTCTTTGTATGCAAAAACATGCTTGTGGTTGGGTGTATAATCGATACAAAAAACATTGACACCATCCAATCTCCTTCTACTCAAGTATGAGATTAGATCTGCGGCAAACTGTTGTTGTTTATCATCAAGTTTGTCATAGCCACGGTTGCCGACATTGATTCTAACAAATGAGACTTTGCTTTCTCCTCCCTTGACACTCTCGTTGACTAATTCTTGTACACGCGCAATCTCATCGGCACTTTCATAAGCATTGTGTGACCTTTCATCAATCTCAACAAAGATAATCATGTCTCCACTAAAGATTATAATTGCATCAGGCTTCTTGATACTGCCTCTGAAAGGTTTGTTGCAAGAATAATAAAAGAAGTTGGCATTTGTATCTCTCAATCGACGGTGCAAGTCAGATAGCGAATGAAGCTCAATCCTACGCTCCCATGTACGTGCTCTGAGGCCCCGAGTAAAGTTAAATCTCAATTTCCTCAATAGTCTAATCTTTTCAGGGCTAAGCTGTCCTGCTTCATTGAGCTGTCTTTGCCGGTGTGCCCACATGAATGTAGCCAGATATTTCGTAAGACTCTCGTGATCTAAGAACACTTCACTGTGACCAAATCTATCATAGTATTCCTTCAAAGAGGGGTAATGCTTACTCCATTCTAAATCGTTATCGACCGATGAAGATGGAGGTGCTTGAGTTGAAGACTGTGATGCTTGTGATGGTACTGTTGACGACGCCTGAGCTGGTTGAGGTGATTGTGATGTAGATGCAGATGGTTGTGGTTGAGTTGGCTGTGGTGGCTGTGGTGCAGCTGGTGCCTGTGCTGGTTGCGGTGCTGCTTCAGAACCAGACTGAGACTCATCTATTAAACAATCGAATCCTACTTCTCCAAGTCGAGTAAGTCGTTCGTCGGTGAGAAAGTTTAAATGGAAGTCTCCGTTCTTCAGACGAGTAATTTGAGTGTGCTGGTCAGCCATCCATCTCCCCAAGTCACCTTGTGGTGATACAGATGATCCCCATCTTTGTACAAATAACTCGTACTTCTTGAAAGATTGATCCCATGAACACTGATAGGTATATGAACGAGATAATTCCGGAGTGACACCAATACGCCGAAGTCTATCCCGTCTTGTTTCATTGAGGTCGTTCCATTTAAAACAATTTTCTTCTGTAGACTCCAATCTATTAATGAAATGATATACTGATTGTTCTGTGGTGCCATAATTACTATTGTAGCAATCTGGACAACAGTGTCCATTCTTCTCATAATACTTTTCTAATTTCAATATTGCAACTTCCAGTTTTGTATCTCCATCCTCATTAAAATGAAATCCAAGCCTAACTAATTGCGGACGCTGTCTAACAAGATACCTGCGAATTGCTTTCTTCTTTGCCCCACTATTCAAACTACTAAGGAAGCTTTCGTCCGTCATGGCTGTGTTTGGTGTTAACTGATTTGCTGGAGCTCTGCTACTGTTGTATTTGGCAAGCTCAGCTCTGAACTTCTTTTCGTTTTTGCTCCGAATATGACTAACCTTCTCTCCAAGAGCAAACTGACCAACTTCATAGTTCTGTTTCACTAAAAGATGCCCATTCTCATTCTTGAAGGCAATCAGATGTTTCAATGTTTGCTTAAAGATTGTCTCGTGATATACATCGTAATAGCAACCAAGACTCCTCAGTATAATCCATTCTTTTGAGTCTTCATGTCTACTTTTTCTCTGATCACTTAACCACGTAGCCCATTTCTTTTCCACTGGATCATTTGATATTGTCGAGGGGTTTGGTAGATTGCTGGCGGCTACCCATATTGCAAAGTTTTTAAACTTTCGTATCCAGGCAAGACTATCACAATCTCTTGTGAATGATAATCCACGAAAGAACCTATCGGAATCAGGAATATCTTGGATACGTCTGACTCGCCCTTGCTGTTGTTGATTTGGAGCAAGAGCAGTCAATGCTTCCTCAGTGTCTAAATATGATATCAGAGAAGATAATGTATATCAGATATGGTTGGCATGGTATGTTTCAATAATACAATTGAAGATACGTGGCTTACCTTCATTGAATCCATCATCATACTTAATCGACTCATCTACTCCTTCTTCACTCTTCAGGTTTGCTGGCTTTGGAACTGGTGACATAGATACCTTTCGTTTGGGAGATTCCATGCCATCATAAGTAGAACTCTCAGCTGCGCTAGAGGCGGCGGCAGCGGCATCATACCGCTCATCTAATCCTTCTTCACTCTTCAAGTTTGATAAAGCAGCTGGCTTTGAATCGCCTGGTGGCATAGATACCTTTCGGTTTTCTGATGAAGACAGTGCCATATCGTCATTACCAGAACTCTCAGCTACGCTTGAGGCGGCAGCATATGATGATGTACTATGAGTATACTCATCCCCATCATCATAACTAGAACTCTCATCTGCACCGGCGGCGGCAGCGGCCTCAGCAGCCTCGTTTCGACGCCTTGCAAAGTCAAAAGCCTTCTGTTTAAGCTTTCTTACTCTCATGACCTTCTTATGGGCATTATCATCCATACCTGAGCAATCAGAAATACCAGAACGTTTCTTACTCTTCCTCTTTCTACCGCGGTCTTTCTTACTACTCAATCTCCTACCCTCGTTCTCGTTATTGGGATTAGTATTCTCGTCTCCATGTATCTTCAACGGTTTCAGGTCATGATTCCAGAAAAGTGATGTCGCTGCATATTCTGTATTGTTCCCATGCTCGGCAAGAGCATCACGGAAGTCAGAATTATCGAGATCAGATGTATCGATTCCATAAAGATGGCACTTGACCATATTCATATTGTCTTGAACACCAATATCATCGTCATCATTTCCACCTCCTCCACGGCAGCCAAGAAGGACAAGAGAGACTGAGACTTCTGTGAATATCCCGTAATCACAAAGTCTTTTGCCGTTATCCAATACCTTCCCACCGCAGATAAGACGCTGCTGATCTGGGGGAATGCCCTCCTTATCTTGAATCTTTGACTTAACGGATTGAATGGTATCAGATGGTGTTGCATCCACACAACAGTCTTTGCCAGTGAGGTTCTTGAAAAGGATCTGAAAGCTTGAATTTAGTTGAACTGAGTAGATATATCAAGTTTGGTGTTGTGTTAGAATTTGGTAACATATGATAGTGACAATGATGTCATGATCAAACACATAAACTCACCTGCAAGCTTGTGAATTACCGAGGCACGCTTGCTCTCCGGAAACACATCTAGAACTTTGCAGCAAACGAGAACAGCTCCAGAGGGATCGGAGTATAACATAGACTTGGCAATATTTAGCATTTCATCAGCATCCTCCTCTGTTAACTCACTTGCCTTGACAATATCTCCTACAGTCTCTGCAGTAACAACCTCATCTCCTACGGTCTCTGCCACTCTCGCAGAGTCACTTCCGTCAACTACTTCATACCCCTCGTCTTCATCACCATCCTTCACATCCTCAACGACGACACTTTCATCTCTAATCTTGGAAGGAGATACCCCGGCACTTTGAGGGGCATCAACACTACCAAGACCCCCTTCCTCCGGGGACTCTTCGATTACGTCTACCGACTCGGTAGGTATAGAGGCACAGGGTGAAGTAGTTTCAATGTCTTCCTCCGCAACTATAACATCATCAAGATATGATGTAGATATGGACGGAGCTTGAGCAACAGGAGACACAACAGAAGATCTTGGAATTATATCAGATGACGGTGCATCCATAGATTGATCTGATGCAGGTGATGGTTCTTGTATAGTAGGCACAACAGAAGGAGTAGATGCTTGTACAACAGAAACAACTGATGTAGTATGTCGTGAAGAGACGGAAGTACGTCGTCTGTTGTTCCTACTCTGACTACGACCACTTGTACAAGCTTTGGCATCAGTAGGTACAACCGCGTA
>Ga0075437_14515_pt1 | contig 12731 bp, 7 predicted proteins | sample MintriMetagenome_FD_74266 | JGI IMG/M metagenome (GOLD analysis project Ga0075437, IMG submission 74266) | Marine eukaryotic communities from Monterey Bay, USA to study complex ecological interactions - Minidiscus trioculatus and... | ecosystem: Environmental > Aquatic > Marine > Unclassified...
ATCGTTTGGCACACGCTCAAGAAGAGATGCTGTTGAACTGTGAGGATGAGAGCCAGCTCAATGAGGTGAACAAGATGACAAGTCTCTTGGCGTTGCGTTGTCTTCTTGGTGTTGGTGATGATGGTCAAGCAAGTGCTGCTCTCAACGAAGGTTTAGCTGAAGCTCTTCGAAAGATTCACACAGATGAACAGGCTTCTTCTTCCTCCTCTTTAGATGAGGATGAGAGTACTCAATTTGTAATCTTACGCAATGTTAAGCTTCTGGCGGATGCAGCCGAAGTGAAAAGCATGAGCCAAACAAGTACCGCACTCAACCGTCTTTGTTCTTCCATGCTGCAACAAACCAATAAATTCGAAGTTGATATCGGTGGCTACACAGTTTCACTTTCAGAAATCCAAAGGAAGATTATTGAGCTTGCGACTTCTGTCAAAGATGTGATTCATATCTTTAATGATGTCTCTTCCATTGTTGAGAAGAACCAAGGAAGTGACGGCTATTCCACTTCAGACCTGTCCTGGTTTGCGACGAATAGTTACAATCAAGCGATTCAACTCAAAATGATTGGTGATAACGAGGTTGCCAAAGAGCTATTTTCCTTCTCCCTCAACCTCCTCCCATTTTGTAATAAGGAATTTCAGAGCTACCGTTCAGTCATAACAGAAGCCTTCTCCCAAGCTAATTCAAGCACCAGTGACACTCTCACCAATATTTGGAATCTTGTTGAGTAATTGTCTTGATGGTGTTCCGCATGAATTGATTTTATGGGATTATGAATCGAAGAATGTCCCTCTTTAGCTAAATCTAGAAGAAAGATCTTGTATGTTGTAATAACCTTGCTTAGCTGTTAAGTGTGTTCAGCTTTTCTTTAAGTGCCTCTCTCAGTCTTCATCTTAGACTTCAGTAAATTGAATCGTCGTGCATCGCCTCTTCGACGTGGTCCGTTAAAGGCAAACATTAACTGATAGTCAGCATCTGTGAACTGCTTAGGAAATCTTCGGTAATGAGAACTCAAATCATCTAATGATATCTCCATCAAACTGAGAAAGATCGCTGATTGCTCAAAAGAGTTTGTGTTGGAGATAGCGGGAAGAAATGGATACCGAAGGATGGAATTTTAAGTAAGACAGGTAATAAGGTGAGCCAGTAAGGCTCACTTCTTTAATTAAATCTCAATAGCTTAAGTGTATTGTTGCTATAATGGCCTATAGCCGGTGTACGGCATAATTAGTTAGTGTATTAACGGGTAAAGTTATAGTTAATTCAACATTTAATTAAAGAAGGGCGCTATAGCTTAGCGAATTATAATTTATATCGTGTGCAACGATGAGTGGTGAACAGGCACGAGCAGGACGTGCTGTGAGTGGCCGTGGAGGTCAAACCGGGCGTGGAGATGCCCGCCGAACATACAACAGAGGTGGTAGATATACCTTCTACAATCCTTATCAAAGTGAGGGTATGTCGAAAGATAATTTCTTCACTAGTGATACTTCTAAAGCGGGTGTTTCAATCACCAAGTTTGCGAAAACAGTTGTTGAACTGGAGGAGGTGATCCGTTCATCGGGTAAGGAAGAGAGCGTCAGGCTATGCAACTCTTTGAAGTCGATGCAGATTGCGACTATTCCCGAACCAGATGATCCGCAGGAGCAGATTCCCGACCCTGATCCAAATGCTGCCGAGGGTGCAACAATTGCAAACCCGCGTTTAGCCATTGAACAACGTCTTTGGGGTAAAAAAGTGGATATGATACCCAAGCAGACGATCAATCTAGAGAATATTAAGAATTCAGTATTCACCAAGATTTGGCGGATGTGTGACGAGGGTATGAAGAGTAAACTGAAGGGATTGGACGATTGGGATGATATTAATAGTAGGAAAGAGCCTGTGGAGTTATTGACTGAGATTAGGAATATTGCTCATAACGCCGAACGTAATACCCAACCAATGATGGCATTGGCGCAATTAAACAAGATGGTAATGTTGCTATTCCAAGGTAACGGGATGTCGAATGAGGAGTATAAGATCACGTTTGAGGCATGTTGGGATGCTATGAAGACCCAAGGGGGTAATATTGGACATTCACCTAAATTTATTGCTGATGAAGCACTGGTGATAGCCGATCGTAATGGACGTCCTAATAATCCGAATGATGACGATGTGAATGAAGCCACGGTCATTGTAGAGGACAGAATGAAGGCTGCATACTTCTTGAGTGGTGCCAATGGAAGGAGACATGGTGGACTTAAACAGCATCTTGCCAACCAATACGCTACCGGGGCAGGTAACTTCTATCCTGATAATATTGGTGAGGGATTGGCGCTGATGAATGACTTCAAGACCACGTCACCGTATCGTCCCCCAAGGCCTCAAGAGACTGAGACTGAGGGAGAAGGCCTCAACTTTTACCAACATGATGAAGTAGTCGAGGACGGGTCCGAGGATGCCGTTGATGATACTGCCGTGAGTATGTACCAAGCCAAGCAGAAGAGCAACCCCAAGGATACAAGTAAGAAGGCTGTCAAGATTGAAGAACCTAAGGAGGAGGTGACATGCCCAGAATGTAATCAGCCTCACCCGTTGGAAGACTGTCCACACCTTACTATGGCGGATCTGCTGGAGATCCAGGACACATTGCTACAGGTAGGTCAAACCCACTTCCAAACTGGGGATGGCAACGGTGTTGTGCTTCTAAATGGAGAAGGTACCAATCCTCAGCGTTCGAGCAAGTTGTTCTTGGACTCATGCAGCAGTTTTACTTTGTCAAACAATGCCAACTTCATGAGCAATATCAAAACCGCGAAGAAGGCAATTAAGATGCAGACCAACGCTGGGGGCAAGGTATTAGACAAGGCCGGGAACGTCGGTTGTTTGGATCAAGTATACTATGACGATACTGCACTTGCTAGTGTTGTTCCGTTGTCGAAGCTGGAGAAGATCTTCGCCAAGGTGCAGTACAGCAGTGACAAACGTGGTGGAGCATTCGTGTGTCACACTAGCGACGGAAAGGAGATCTTATTTAAGAGAGATCCCAATACCAGTTTCCCTTACCTCGATTTAGCCGAGGATGGAAGTGAATTAGCCGTGACAATGCTTCAACAAGAAGAGAAGACCGAGAAAGTCAAGACCATCCGCAAGAACTATGAAGGGTGGACCCTCAAGGAAGTACAAGATGCCATCCGTGCTCGTAAGGCACAAGCCCAAGCTGGGCACCCAAGTGAATCTACATTTAAATATGAGGTGAGTCGAAAGAGCGAAAGCTCCCTGTATAAATCCTGTCCGGTTACAACTACTGCGATTACTAACGCTCGTAAAATTTTTGGACCATCAGAACCGTGTATAAAAGGAAAACAGGTGCGGACCAAACCCAAGAGGGTGGAACCGGAATTCGTCTCCATCCCTGCCAGTATTGTAAGTGCAAATAATGATGTACAACTGGTAGGTGATGTCATGTTTGTAAGTGGCATACCTTTCCTTGTGACTATGTCACGTCGGATTAGATTTGTTACTGTGCAACATGTACCTGATAGAAAAGCCAATGCGCTTGCTAATGTAATGAAACAAGTTATTCGTTTATACACTCGTGCTGGCTTTAATGTACAAACCGCCTTGATGGACGGTGAATTTGAGAAATTGAAAGAAAAGTTATTAGACCAAATAGTGGTCAACACTACAGCCAAGAATGAGCATGTAGGAGAAATTGAAAGACAGATTAGATCCATCAAGGATCGTTGCCGATGTATGGAAGCGGCTATGCCGTTTGATGTACTACCCAATATCATTATTAAGATGATGGTAATTAACGCCGTCATGCTTATGAATGCTCACATCAACAAACAAGGAGTATCTCAGATCTATTCCCCAAGAGAAATCGTACTAAGACGCAACCTTGACTTTGCTATCCACTGTACTGGCGTTTTTGGAGAGTATGTACTCGCCCATGACGATAATACCATTACCAATACCATGCAAGAGAGGGCCATATCAGGCATATACGTCGGTTCGGCTGGAAATATGCAAGGTTCGGTTAAGGTGTTAAGTCTCAGCTCAGGTAAAGTTGTGAAGAGAAGACATATCACAAGACTGCCAATGCCTGACAGTATTATCGAGAAGATAAATAGATGGGGTAAGAAGAACAAGAGAGCCGGACGTGGTAGATATACAGATAAGAGCTCATTTGCTGATAGGCACAACAACGAATATGATTGGAATGATGAACAGTTAGTACATGATAATGCACCAGAACCAGAAGAAGTCGCTGCTAAATTCCCTGCTTTACCTGCAGAAACTCCAGGAGTGGACCTGGAAAGAAACATGACGGACGATACTTTGCCCGTAGTTGAAGATGATGCACCCTCAATGGAAGATCGAGCAAGAGCTGCAAGGGAGAATGCAGACTTAAGGAGTGTGAGGGATATTGTGAACATCCCAGGAGTGCAAGGAGAAATTGCAGGAGTGGCAGAGGATGCTAATCAAATACCAGCATACGATGACGAAATAGTAGTTGAGACAGTAGAGGATAGCAGCGACGACGATACGTTCCACACCGCTGATGGATCAGTCGATAGTGATGATGATATCATTCCTAATGAAGAGGAAGATGCTGAAGAAGAAGAAGAAGAAATAACAGATTTTGATGATGAAGAAGTGAATGTCAGACGGTCCACACGGCCTAGACAGAAACCCCAAACGAGTACATTCAGTAGAAAAGGAAATATTACCGAGAAGGAGGGGTATGGAGAATCACATATATCTATGAATGAAGAAGATGATACGCCCATATCAATTGAAAATGACGAGATTGGAATATTTGGGATAATTATGCTACAAGTTAGTATCAAACAAAGTTACAAGTTATACGGTAAAGAGAGAACAGACCGTGGAGCACTAAAAGAGGTGCAACAATTACATGATTTGGAAGTATTCTTTCCTCGAGATCCCAGATCGTTAACGAAGAAGGAGAGGATTCGTGCACTATCGTCACTTATCTTTATGAAAGAGAAACATGAAGGCGAGGATGGTATGAAGGGTAGAGCATGTATCAACGGAGCGCCGCAGAGAGAATACATCCCGAAAGAGGATGCTGCATCACCCACAGTTAAGAATGATTCAGTATTTATCACAAATGCCGTCGGAGCATACGAGGGACGAGTCTTTGCAACATCAGATCTGCCGGGAGCCTTCTGCAATACACCACTCGATGACGAAGTGGTAATAATGGCATTAAGAGGTGAACTATGTGAATTAATGGTGAGAACTGATCCCAAGCTCTACCGAAAATACGTTACAACAACAAAGAATGGTACCCCACTACTTTATGTGCAACTCACAAAGGCATTATATGGTTTGATGAGATCGGCTTTGCTATTCTACCGTAAATTGAGGAAGGAATTAGAAGACTATGGGTTCGAATTCAATCCGTATGATCCTTGTGTATGCAACAAGATGGTAGAGATGTCGGTAGTCGAGAATGGGAAGCGGAAGCGTGTGTTCAAGACTGATGAGAGCGGAAAGACTGTGGTTGATAAGAGTGGGAAACCAGAAATAGAAATGGTGCAGTTCACTATCGTGTTCCATGTTGATGATTTGCACATGTCGTGTAGGAATTCATTCGAAATCACCAAGTTTTGGAGCTATATCAACAAACTCTACAACAACAACGTCAAGATTACGAGAGGCCACAAGCACAAGTTCCTGGGTATGGACTTTGATTACTCAGAGAAAGGGGTATTCAAGTGTACCATGATCCCATATATTAAGCAGATCATAGAGGACTTCCCAGAGGAAATTGAATCGTCGGCACCAGCACCACATACTGACTATCTATTCAAGATAAGAGATGAAGACAAGAGGAAACTACTCGAAGAGGAAAGAGCCAAGGCATTTCATCATACAGTAGCTCAATTATTGTTCCTTTCTCACCGAGCAAGACGCGATATTAGTCCAGCAGTGCCATTCCTAACATCAAGAGTGAAGGAACCGGATGAAGACGACTGGGGGAAAGTAAAGAGAGTGCTACGTTACCTAAAAGGTACTTTACATTTACCTCTTCGTATTCAGGTGGAATCTACAGAAGTACCCGAATGGGATATAGACGCTTCACATGCAGTTCATGAAGATTGTAAAGGTCAGACTGGAGGGGGTATGACATTAGGCAAAGGAGCCGCCATGGCCATGAGTTGGAAACATAAGGTTAATTGTCGTAGTTCCACCGAGGCTGAGATCGTAGGATTATATGATTGCCTACCAAACGTATTATGGTGCCTGTATTTCATGCAAGCTCAAGGATACGGGACCAAACGTGCGCGAGTTAATCAAGACAACAACAGTGCCATCCTTCTCGAAGTGAATGGCCGTGCCTCCAGTAGTAAGAGGACCAAGCATTTAAAAAACAAGTACTTTTACATCAAACATTGCGTGGATGAGGGTGAAATCGAGATCAGAAAGAAGGACACGAATGACATGTGGTGTGACATGTACACCAAACCCAAGACTGGAACCCCTTACAAGAAGGACAGATCCATCGCCATGAATTGCCCGCTAGAATGGCCAGATGAGACCATTCACGGATCACCATCTAACATTGAGAAGTAGACTTCCAAGCCGATGGTGCAGGAGTGTGTTGGAGATAGCGGGAAGAAATGGATACCGAAGGATGGAATTTTAAGTAAGACAGGTAATAAGGTGAGCCAGTAAGGCTCACTTCTTTAATTAAATCTCAATAGCTTAAGTGTATTGTTGCTATAATGGCCTATAGCCGGTGTACGGCATAATTAGTTAGTGTATTAACGGGTAAAGTTATAGTTAATTCAACAGTTTGCAGCGGCATCCTCATCCCAGAATGAGTTCTCAAAGCTTGTAGCTCCCTTAAGATCTCGATATAGAACTGATCCTGTTCTATCCAAAGATTCAATACCATTCATTGTAATCGACTTGGAACCTCCTACTACAATGCGAGCAGCCTGCATGAGGTAGTATGGAATGTATTGCTCGAGTGAAGAAAAGGCGAATGCTGTTACGGCATTTCCTCCGGCTTCACGGATATTATCACTAGTAGAAGTGAGGTACTCTCCAAGGTTATTCACACAAGAAGGGAGTCGTATTGCGTCTTCGGCTTGAAGGACGGAACTGTTGCATATCTCTGACATTCTCTTTGCCCTGTTGAGTAGAGATTATGGAGGTGATAGGAAGTGAGTTAGTGAGTTTGGTTTCAGACAAATGAAACACTATCACAAAATCGCACTTACACTTGAATCAGCATCTCCATTCTAAGAAACTTGGCAACTCTTAGTCCATGATATCTAATCGTCTTGATTGCGCTTTGTAAATCACGAATTGCCTTAATCTTTGATGACTTTTCCCAACCACCTGCTTTGCTTCTCAACTGTCCATCTAGTAAACTTGCCACACGAAGTAAGCTGTTTGCTAAACACGCTGCCTTCATCATCTCTTCATCCTTACATAAAGTTGGTCCTTCAAATTTTAGTGGTGATGAGAACTTGGTAATGACATCAAGCTGAGCGACCTCCCTTTCGAATGAGGCCCTTGAATCTGCACCAGCCAATTTGCCAGAGGTTCCAATCTTTCTGGGGGATGTATCACTCTCTGACGGAGCCAGGGGAAGAATGCCTCCTACACGTGTGCTGGGTTCAACTGGGGCGTCATCAACATCATCTTCATCGTTATAGATGCGTTGAAGTAAAGTGAAGGCATTTCTGCGTTCCATATATTGACTAAGCGGTGTGGGATTTCCTCTTTGATCTTCAAGTAACGAGAATGCCGCCTTTCCACCACATAACTCACTAACTCGTTGCTTCATCCTTGATATGAATGTAAGCATGGCATGTTCAAGCATGGTAACAAGTGATAAGTACATATCTCCACCTTTGGGTAGACGATGTAACGCCATGAATATTGGACGAGTAGATGTATATAGTGCTTGACAAGCAACAGACATCTCAGCCTCCACTTGTACTTGATCACGATATCTTGTGAATACATCGTTTGCAATAGGATCGAACGCATCAGGCCGCTCCAAAAAGTGGATAACAGCATTAACAGCCTCATCCTGCATCTCTGGCAGTAGTGTTCTCTGGATGATATTATCCATGTATACCAGTGCACCCTCCTCCACAGTGTTCTGATGCATGGGCGAGCTAGTGTCTTCATCACTGCAAATAGAAAGCTCCTTTCTTCCCTCTGACACCTCATGTGTCCATCTTGAAATACTTCGTCTGAATGTCAAGGCATGCCTTACTTCTGGATCGACATTTGTGCGTAAAATTAGCACGTTGGACACAAATTGATCAGGTGGTAAACCAACAATGTTTGCCCTAGACTTCTTCCAACCATCCATTGATGTCGTTCCTCCACCTAAACCAGTAGATGTAATGCCCAATGAGAAAATACCCACTTCCACATCGAGTTGCGATTGCTCCATAGTTGCAGCGTTTTGCATACGACGGCGCTTGTCCTTAACTTTATCTCCTGATTCAGCAATACAGGCGGAGACGAATAACTTGATTTCACGTTGCATAGCTAGTTCGACATTTACAAGTACTGGATAGAGAGCAGCTGAAGGCACTGGATAGGACGGACAAATCTTTTCCAAGTTTGGGTCAGAGCACTGTCGTGTGTGGCAGGGTGAAGAAAGAACAAAGGTGAGTGCTTGTGGCAGTGGGCACAACATATAAACTCGAGCAGTCAAGAGAACTTACAATTCTGTGTCTCAAAATCTGCGCCAAGTGCAAGAATCTCGTCATTACACCACCGAATGCCTTTAGCAAGTTGTTTAAGTGTATACGAAATTCTTTCAAGTTATCGGCGTCATCTCCCATCATACCCTCACCTCCACTATCTCCTCCATCACCCATGCTCGACCTGGCTCGTCCCCTTCGTCGTTCTAAGCGTGCATACGTCTTGGCCTGTTCGCGCTCGGCGACCTGGCGTATTTCACGATCTATACTCTCACTAAGATATTGCTCCACATCATCCAATCTCTTAAGCTTGGTCAAGCATTCAACTAGAATGCGGAGGGCCAACACAGGATCAGTATATCTAGGCAATGCCTGTTCTGGATATAGATACGAAGCAGGTAAATGTGTATGATTGGCAAATGACGATCCCCATGCCGCTGGTTCCTCAAGACAGCGGAGTTCATCTCCTTCCAAATCTATTTCGGATTCAAGGATTGCCCGTCCCACCATTCGTTTAAATTGAGCACTCATCATTGAGGCTGTGGCAGTATTGGCACCTCCACTTCCTCCTGATTTGCTACTCTCTCCACCCCGTGTTCCCGACTTGGTCGATACGTCATCCTCAAAGCTATTGTAAGTATGGGTATATGAATTGGAATCATCCTCATCAGAATCTTCGGCAATTGTGCTCATATTTGTAGAGGCGGCACCACTCTCACCCCTTGCAACGGCAGCCTCTAAGGCCCTAGCTCTACGCTCCATCCGTTCACGACGTCTGCGTTCTTCTTCCTTGCTTTGTTTATCACCATGCCGATATAAAACATCAACCAAAGTAGCCCATAGGATCTCCTCGGCACGTTGCTTTCTTGTCATCAGCTGTTCCATTATCCTATCAAATGCCTGAACCTGCGCCACGTCATCACTAAACATAATACTAAGTGCCTCTGACAATACCACAACCGCAGCACCAATCTTACACGGTCCTCCATCAACTGGACGGATGAGCGAATCGAATCCCAAGGGTGCCCGGCGTAAAATCTCACTCTTTCGTATTAAACTAAGGACTGCCTCACACTCCAATTTCTTCAACCATAGTTCACGTAACGATCTAGCAGAGGCACCCGCTTGAGCTGCCGCGGCAGCTGCTGCCACTGCATTATTAGTTGGATCGTTGGGGTTTGACATTGGGTCATTTGATGGCTGTGTTTATTTGATATTGATGACATAAGATATGCACAAAAAATGTTAGATGATAGATAAAAATAAATTAAGACAGAAGTAGCAACGACCAAACACCCAACAACAATCCCCAACTTTATCGAAATATATCCCCAACAAAACGTACCAAATCAGTAGCAACATCACCCAATTCACCCAATCTCAAACTATCCTTAACATCCCTCACCTGCCTACGTAAATTCTTAACACGTAATTTCGCTTCATCAAATTGTCTACTCATCCTACCCACGGCTGCCACACTTGAATTTAAGTCAGCACAATGCTTCACTGCCATATGTTCAATAACCTCTTCAACTATACGTTGTTGATGTTGTATACTTTGATATTGCTGTAGGTGTGTAAAGTTGGTACCTATCTCAGACCCTGGTCTTATGTCTCCACCGGAATTATCAATTTCGGCACCAATTATATCAATTACACGATTTAATGCTTGAAAATCTGATGGATCATTGAATATTATGTAATCATATGTCTGTTTGTCTTTACTGCATTCTAATAGTGATTGTACTGTTGGATACTCTTGTTGTTCCTTGAAACCGTGTTCACTCATGCCATTACCCTGTTCCCATAATTGCTGAAGATTGGTACCACCTCTTAAACATGAATCTTGATGTATATTTACATGACCTTGTGATAAATTTACTAGAAAGCGAGGACAGTCGTTATAGTAGATTATTGAATTACCAATGAATGCTACTCTTTTAGTATTTACCTTGTCGGTATCTGATGATGCAGATTGTTGCATTGTGGCCGATATAGGATTATCCTGTTGTGGACTGAATGCTTTAATACAACCAAGAAGAATGATCAATAATAATTTGATGAACATCAGATGTGAGATGGTGAATCTATCGAAACGAAACTGATGTGCAGATATATGAACGCACTATTATCCAAAGCTTTACTCCTCTATATCACAACAACTTCACCAACAATATATTGCAATCAGTTTACCCTACCTGGGTACTCCATCACCTTTTATTGTGTTCCTCCGTCCGTTCGGTCAATTTAAGAATAAAATTTAGCGAGTATTTGGCGATCAGATCCCAAATTATGAAGAGAAAGTGTGAGCATTGAGATCGCCGAATATCGCTATTATCTTCGCTCTCCAAACGGCTGCACGGGACCACCATTATTGCAATACCTTGGCTTTTATATTGAACATGAACCTGAATTCAATTAGGTACGAATACTGCGACTACTACTACTACATTGCAGTGTTACTGAGCTCTCCAAGCATCGGGTAAACTGCACCTGCCCGAGCAGAGGGTTCTCTCTCATCCCATCAGCCGTCACGGAACAACACCAATGAAAGATATGAGTTTTCATGTCACCATTTACCTCGTGAGCAACAGTAGAGAGAGAGAGAGAGAGAGTATCAAAGTCTTTAGTCATACTCTTGTGAATGTAGTTATTCTTACAGCGCAACAGTCTTATATCTTCTATACATTATATACTCTAGATGGGCAAGGGTGAGTCAATATCTTTGTACTATCTCTTCTTCCTCCTCCACATAATATTCAGTTTACCTAGCCTAGGTAACTCCAGACACTTTTTGCTGTTTTCCATCCGTGTGTGGCCGATTAAGAATAAAAATTACAGTTTATCGCCAAAATAGTAAAACACCAAAATATTTAAATTTAAATTTGAGCTACAGAGGATGAGGCAATACAACCGGTGCTGCAGTACAACTACTCTAGTTTTTCTTGTCGACGCCAGTACTACAACACCCATCAACCCAGGACTACAACCAGAAAATGATCTCCCACACTTCCTCCCCTACTCCACAGTGTCAAATGTCTCGAATTCGAGAAGGTCTTTCCCTGCTTCAGCAGAGTCAAAGAAACTCTCAAGTAGGTTGTCATCGCTGAGCAGTTCTTCTTTGTCGTAACCTGTATATAATGCCACAAAAAGAGCCCTCTTAGCTTGCCAACTAGTCTGGCTTTGCAGGCCTGCTACTTTATTCCCATGGCCACCAACTGCCGCTCAAATATAGGGCTTTTGAGTAGGGCTATAGGACTAAGGCAAGACCAAATTAGGCTAGTATAAGACTAAGGCAAGAAATGAAAATAGGGCTTATGGTAAGATCAGAACAAGATCAGGACTAAAATTTTGACAAAAGCCCCTAATTACAGATAGGGCTATTCGATCAACAATGGACAGCTTGGCATATATTCAAATGATGATGAGGAATAATGTAAATGAGGGTTTGGCAGCATCAGAATTGTATAACAACAATCTCTGCTTGCTATGCGAGGCCATAGAATTGCAACAAAGCACCAACAATAATAATATTTGCAGTGATAAAAACAAAAGGCTGGATAATAAAAATAACAATACATTAATCATCAGTACAACAAACTCAATCAAAAAGAAACGCGTATACAAAAGAAAGAAACCATGTATTTTTGAAGGATGTACATCCTTAAGAAGAGGAGGTACAAAGTATTGTGTGCGTCATGGCGCAAAGAAGTATAAATCCTGTTGCAGATATCCTGGTTGCAATAGTTTTGCACGGAAAAAAGGACTATGTCAAAAACACCACACACAATAATATAAGGCATGTTACTGGATATTTACAGTCAACACCAGGTAAACTGCACCTGCCAACGCGGGCATGCTTACGAGGCTACGCCCGGAGAACCTTGCTATGTGTAGACCACATATTTTTTGGTCTCTTGTCTTCCACTTTACTGAAGGTAGTTATAATAAGGTGGAAGCTCGTACAGTTACCGATATGATTCGGTGTTTGTTGGCTACATGGAGTAATGTTGATCATCTTAATAGAGGAGGCAGGAAGAG
>Ga0075437_12291_pt1 | contig 12714 bp, 10 predicted proteins | sample MintriMetagenome_FD_74266 | JGI IMG/M metagenome (GOLD analysis project Ga0075437, IMG submission 74266) | Marine eukaryotic communities from Monterey Bay, USA to study complex ecological interactions - Minidiscus trioculatus and... | ecosystem: Environmental > Aquatic > Marine > Unclassified...
ATGTTATAAGCTATTGAAAATAGTATTGTAATGAATTGCCAATGCAGAAAGAGATTTGATCCTTTGATGGTAGCGCTAGTTGTAGCCATCCCGATTTGTGAAGGATCAATGAAGGGATAGAAGACTGTGGAATTGGATCTTTATCAGGGAACTCGATCCGACTTTCATTATTCTCTGTCATATTTGTACTGAGCATGGCTGATATATATATTTCATTTAATATCAACAAGTGATGGTATTAGCATAAACAAATAAAATTAAATAACATATAACCGTATAATACACAATAATATAATATGTACCTACCATCAAAGTATGGACATGCAAAAGATAATGCAATCTTATAGCACTCAAATTCCTGACGATTATCTCCCGATCCTTGTATGTATGTTTATATTATAGTAGATATTAATACGAGATCATAATGAGATTATATAAGTTAGTAACAAAATAAACACAAGTGATAACTAACACATAAAATCTTCACTCCTTGTACATTAATTTAAAATAACACACTACTTACCGACAGCAACAATAACATCTGGCGATGCAGATCTAATCTTCTTCGGTGTATGTTCCATTCTAGTTTAGGAAAGAGATTGAGAGGAGGATGATAGTAGAGCTCGAGATATGGTATATTATTTGTAAGGAGTTATTATTGTAGTTGCTTTATTGCTTTTGACTGTACTGTTTAGTAGGAAGGAGAAGGAGTATGACAATAGAGCGAGCAGGTATACTAAGAGTTGGTGTAGGAAGTAAGGTTGATAGATAGGTTGTTTTACTTGTGTGAGATTTTGATTTTCTCTCAACGAATAAACTTAAACTGCCACATCAATCACCACCACTCCTCCTATGTTCTTCATCTTCACCTCCCTTTTGCAACCATGGCCGACGACAATAATGATAATAATGTAATCACAATTGAGCTCGTAGATTCACGAGATGTTCAGATGCATTTTGAAACTGAGAAGGATGGAAGTCTACAATCAATATTCGACAAATACTCTAATTTTAAGTCGCTACCTCGTAAGTATAATAGTTGATTGTTGTTGATATGTATATAATATTAGTGTGGCGGTGATACGTATACGTGATCGGTTAATAGGATAGATCGTTTTATCATATTATATCTCAATATGTTCATGATATGATATTACTCACATCTTATGCTTCTGTCTATCTCATGTCACTCAATCATAATATGCTCACATCACATACTCACATTGCTCACATCACATGCTTTGCAAAACACAATAATACACAGTCGACTCATTGCAATTCACATATAAGGACAAAGTTATACAACCAAATGACACACCAGCAAGTCTAGATATGAGTAGTGATGATACTACAATTCAAGTTTCACTAACAGGAGATGCCCTCACAAAAGAACAAATTGCAAACGCATGTTCATCAGGATCAATATCCACAGCTATTGAGTTACTATCAAAGAATAAAGAGATTTGTAGTCAGTCAATAACATGGTTTGATTCGGAAGGACAAGAATTATCCACATCGCCTTTGTTTATATGTATTGATTATGGACATACAGAGTTAGTTAAAGAGTTGTTACCATTGCATGAAGATATATTAAGTGCATTAATGGGGGGAGACGGGGATTATACTGCATTACAATGGGCAAGTTGGACAGGTCATTTGGAGATTGTTAAACTATTAATAGAAAAGGGTAAAGCGAAAGCAGATGAAGAAGCAATATCTTTAGCAAGAGAGGATGATCATAATGAGGTAGCCGATTACTTGCTGAAACATGTTGATATATATGCAGCATTAGAAGGAGATGCGGATGAGATAATGATGAAGGCGTGCAGGGAAGGAGATGCTAAGAAGGTTAGGCAGATACTGGAAGAGGAGAATTATGATATAGAAAAGTGGAAAGACGATGAGGGCAAATACCTCGCTTTTAGTCCAATGTATTTGGCAGTTAAGAATGGCCATATGGAAGTAATACAGGTATTTGCAGAGAAGGGAGTGCCGATTCAGGACTTGGATGTAGTGCCAGAGGTATCAACAGAGTAGGGAAGAGTATATTCACTTAAACATTTGTTTCCTACTTAGACACAGTTTATTTATGTACATGTTCATTATTACCTCCAATCACATTTCTGGAAATGATATTAGATCTCATGATAATCCATCGTGTCTTCCTCTTCTTCTTCTGACTCACTTTGCATCTCGTTGTAAGCATCCTGAAAGTCCTCTAGACCGGAACTACTACTCTCATCGGCACTACTCTCACTATCGAGTTGTTCATACTCAATACTTAGTTCATCATCTTCATCCTGCTCTTCATCAACATAATCACTATCTTCTAACTCTTCATCTTCTACCTCATTGTCCGAGTCGACATCGTGTGCAATAACTCCATCTTCATTTGATTCACTATTTAACTTAAGACATCTCAAAGATGGTAGGTCATTTTGTAATGAATCAAGCCTCGGATCGTCTTCCATATCCTTACATCCATACAAAGCCAAACTCTGAAGCTTCACAAGTCCGCTGAAGAATTTGATTGCATCAGAAGAAACGCATGTATTACTGAGGTTCAACGCCTTGAGGTTAGAAAGGGCTGCGAGAGATGCCGCACCGCGATTTGTAATACTCTCATTTTGGCTTAGATTCAAGCTCGTTAGGTTGGACAGGGTAGCCAAGTGTGCACACCCAAGGTCGGCTACTCCACCGCCACACAACTCAAGTGATGTCAGAGTTTGTATCTTGGAAAGGTAGGCACAACTGGTTATATTATGAAAGAAAGGAAGTAGTTAGTATAATTCATCGCGATGAGATATAGAAGTTAGCACACAAAGAAGAATCTTACCCGAGGTCTGTCACACGAGATGAGAATAGATCAAGCGAAGTCAAAGGCAGGTTTCGGAGATACTTTAAACCATCATCACCGATATCTCTGCTGTCTAGATTGAGAGTTTCCAAGTTCTTCAAGGATGCTAGATGCCTCAAGCCTCTGTTTGTAATGTTGCAATAGAACAGAGACAAGTTCTTCATCTTCTCAAATTGAGCAATCTTTGACATGCTAGCATCACCGATATCTGAGTCAGCAAGATCAAGTGCAGTGAGATTCGGTGTAACATTGTTGTCCGCAAGATGAGCAATACCCCAATCGGAAATGGTACAGCTGTCTAGATTCAGCTCTTCTAATGCCGGTAAACTCCTTAGACGAGATAGATGAGAGTCTCTTACTTCTGAATAACACAGCTCTAACGACTTGAGATTATTAATCTTGCCTTGCCAAGAAGAACGAAGAATACCAGGGATGTACGATACATCAAGAGATGTCAAATGAACCAGCTTCCCTAGCGTTTCACCCAGCTCTGAACTACTAATGTTGATACAACCATTCAAGTCCAACTCTTGAAGATGTTCTAACTTCTCGAGGTTTTCCAGCCCATCATCTGTGATGGAACATCAAGCTAGTCGGAGAGTGTATTTTGTGGGTTACTTTTACTATTTCGCCCATAGTGTACGATTATATCAAAGCCACATACAAAGTCCAAGAGTGGATAGGTGGGTATTATTTGCAAATCAGAATAACTCATAACTATTACAACCCAACATAACTCAAACCATGAGTATGCAGGCATATATGGGTAGTAAAAAAGCACCTAATCCACGAAGTGATACTCCAGAATCTTCTAAACGACCGAACCCTAAGAAACACAATCGTCCTTTTAAATTTGGACTCAGAACACATGCTGATTTTATACTTGAGTTATCAAATTCTAATGTATCATCGGATGATGTTGTATCATCAAGTAGTATATTATCATCGATTCCTGTTCCATCATTTAACTTTGCTGGAAAGTCGACAAAGACTTCTGAGGATACTACAACTACTAACACTACAATCACATTCCTTGGAAATAATGTTGTACACTCCGACCTAGTAAACAAATTTGACTCTAAGAAACAAGACTTAAATGTTGCACTAATTGAATTAAGGAAGAGAGCTGATTGGGGCAAACCTAATGACAATTTAGATGAAGATGATGTTGTAAGACGCAATAGTATTTTTAATCGATTAGAGGACGATTTAAAATCATCATATTCCAGTTATCCAAAGAACTTTGCACAATTGTGCAATCCCGAGAAAGATTACTCCGAAGATGATGAAGTTGTTTATGCTTGTGGGTATGGTAATAATGGTGTACCTAAACCAGGTGATACATCGAATAAGAAAACACGAAAGGAGTATCTAAAGGAGAGTGGATCAAAACATACTCATTTTGCAGTTATTGGTACTTCAAGAGAGTTAGTTTTGAAGGGATTTGTCAATATGGAAACAGTGGATTATATATATAAACTTCAATCAGTGGGTGTAGGATTTGACAAAGGTCCACGTGCAGAGCGTTTAGTAAAGGAGAAGATTATTCGTCAGGTTGCAGAGGCATTAATTACAGTATGTTATAAATGCAAAGACGGTCCTATTGCTGAGTTCATCCTAGCCGTACGTTCCGAAAGGTTACAACAGTTAGTGAATGGTTTATCAATGTTTACTACCATGAGTGGTGGTGTTGGTGAAGAACTGGTATGTCACATCAAAGAGTATTTGACACTTGGTCTAAGTAGTGTAATAAATTTGGACACATGGCCAAAGGCTGATGACGTGCTAAGGAAGATTAAAGAATTATATGCTTTGGTTCATCCGAAACATGAGAGAGGTGGAGTGACTCCATACCTTGATCAATTGCTGACTGACCCCGAGTTCTATCGTGGATTCTTCGACTGTAACGAATGTCCTTATACTGGTGTGATGAAGAGAATTCATGATAGGATTACAACTATTATGGCCAGTAATGATTCGTCACCCAAATTGAACAGAATTAGTAGGTTATTAGCAAGAGAGCCCAACACTGATAAGCCATACTTTGAACCATCTCCTGAGGAGTTTGAGAGAGGAATGATTGAGAAATTGGAGTCATTAAATGATCAAGATTCGACATTTACTCTGTACACTGCCAGATTCTCAAGTATCGACAATATAAGGAAAGATTATATTAAGGAATTGATGGTAATACCCGGGAGTAAGGTTGAGTGTTCAGATGGTACATCCATTGAGTCACGAGGCATGAAATTAGTATTATACCGTGGTAAATTCCTCATTCTAGTTCGTGGTTCTTCCTTCCGAATGTTTACTCCAGATGTAGAGTTGAAGAGAACACTGCAATACTGTTTAGAGTTTGTAGATGAAGCAGTAGTCAAGTATTGCTTGGGTGTCTTGAATGCCAAGGGGTTGGATCATATTTTGAAGATGATGCAGTCTTATGCCATGTTAATTGCTGGACCAAGTGGTAGTGCTAGTAAACCAAACGGATCAGTTTATCATGCAGCATGTTACATTCTCCCTAAGGGAGTATTTGGTGCACTGGAAGGTGGTTCTGGTAATCAAATGGCGGGTGCTATGAGTATCACGGATGTGTTTGGAGGTAGTGACGTGCTACATTACTATGGTGCGTTGAATCTATTGATATTATCAGGTAAGATATCTGCTTTTGTTTTTGTTAATAAAAGTATATTGAATGTATCTCACCTCCCTTCCTTTAGTCAAATATGAGCAGTCTTCTTCTGACGTGGTACCAAAGCCTGAGCAGTTCAACAAACTTCTCAAGATGATGGGATCGGGATTGAGAGTTACTGTTCGAGAGGGTTGTTACATCTTCAAAGATAAGAATATTGGCAAGTATTTTTACAATCAATTTGATATGATACATGCCGAAGGCGATGTAGAACAGGCCTGCAAATATTTAATTAAGTTAACACCAGAAATGGTACAATATCTAGTAGGTGTTGAGATTGAATTAGACGAGCAAGCTGTGGAAAAGATGACAAAATGCATCAATAACTACATTGGCAATCTATACGGAGAATGTGCCAAGACAAATAGTATAAAAAAGTCCATGAAGACACGCATTAACATGTTGGTTGAGACATTATATGAACGTCAACGTTCAGATCTTGTGGATCTGGTTTACCATCTACCTCGGTATGATTACTTAATGATTTTTTTGCAATGGTTGGATGATATTAATAAACTTACGGTAAAGAAGAAGAAGTATTGGTTCCCAATAAATGACGATGCGAACACATCAGTATTTATCTTTCCAGACAAGGCTAAGTACCATCAGATGTATAAGACTGGTAAAACAATCCGTCACTTGGATGACAATGATTGGAGGAAGAAGATGGTGTTTTCAAAACTCAATTGGCACAAGTATAATGAGGGACAGCGAGCCAAGGCAATTAAGGAAGCTGATGATATGAAGAAGAAGAAGAAGGGGAAAGTTAACATAGGGGCATTAGAAGATAGTAATAATTACAGTGCAAGTGGTAATGATAATCAAGCAGGTATGGGGGGAGATATGTATGATGATGTTGACTTTGGGTCATTATAATTATAAACTAAGTATGAATATCTTATTCATCTCTAGCAAGTAATATCTCACAATACTTATTGATCACACATTGCACATATCTTCACTGACGGATCATTTTCATATGTGCAATGTTTGCATGACCACTTGCCTTCATCCTCAGATGTCTTGTATGGAGATGCAGCTCGTTTCTTACTGCTTGGCAGACCCATACCAGACGACTCTTCATCAGATGATGACGACTCATCGTCCGACTCGAGCCGGAATCGTTTGCCATGGGGTAATGTCTTTTTGACAAAGGATGGCTTGGTACCAGACGACTCCTCGCCAGACGATGACGACTCCTCGTCTGACTCGTCGGATGAATAAGCGTTGCTCATTGACTTGTTGTTGAACGAACGATGACCCCCACGGCTGAGAGAGGAGGATGGCTTCTTGGTACCAGACGACTCCTCGTCAGACGACTCCTCGTCTGACTCGTCGGATGAATAAGCGTTGCTCATTGACTTGGTACGACGAGTGGACTTGACATCTGGTTGATTATCACTGGAAGAAAACTTCTTCGCCCAATCTTGATACTGAGCTGTCTTCTGCCATTGAGTGAATGTATGTTCACCCCAATGGCGACGCAAAATACCTTCTTGTTCTTCACGAGGCATGTCACGTAAGGATCCTTGAATAGGTTCAATCTCCATGCCTTCACTAATATCAGTGTGATAAAAAGTCACCCCACGACGATTATCGCCCTGTTTAAGGCCCTTAACCGTCTCGTGAGTCCTAAATGCATCACGAGGATCCAAGAGGAGATTCATTTTATGTTGCAGCTTTCTTTTCAAATCACACTCTGCGCTGTTGGACAGTAGGTCGTGGATGCCCAGCTCTGCACCAGCCATAGCCAAAGATGATGATTCAGACGCAACGGGTAGGAACATGATCTTCTCTTTTGCTAATTTAACGTAAGATTTAGACTCAACTACTTCTTTGAATAATCGGAACATGTGAGACTTGCCATCTTTCATATTTGCCACAAGCTTCTGTTTTAGACCAGACGTGGCATCGCTAGAAGCATAGTGGGCTGCATTCATTTCTGACATACTTCCATAAAAATTAACACCCTTCGTAACTAGTAAAAGATAGGAAAGTTAATTCAGTGATTACAATTGTACAGAGCAATGACGACAACCAAAAATAATAATCTTACCCTCTTTCCCTTCCAAATGATCTGTGATCACAGATATCATTTCTGATGAATTCATTTTCTTTCCACTTTTGTGTTGGTATGCAACACCTAAATGGAATGCATATGCACTAAGGGCAATCAGTTGAAAGTTTTTGTAATTCGCTTTAGCAACTTCAGTAGGGAGTTGCCTAATGAGAGTACCACTTGCTGTATGAGGCCATCGTGCGAATTGTTGTTTAGAAATAGGCTTCTCCCCTGCAAGTCTGGCTCGTTCTTTCTCTGCTGCATAGTCATCGTTCAAATAAACCATGATGAGTTGGTAATAAATTAAAATGAGTAGAGTGGTTGTTTGGTTAATGATTAATGAGTGAAGAGAAAATAAAAAAAAAAATTCTAGAAAAAGTGGTTTAATTTATATTATGACTGTGTATATTCGACTATATTCGATTATTCATCGATCTTCCTTTATGAGAGTTATGCGAGCTAATTGGAGAGTGAGCAAGGCTTGTGATCGATTTGGCTGATTAGTCAGTATCTCAAGTCCATCATCTGATATCAACCGACACCATCCAAGTGATAGGTCTTCAAGTAGGCTGAGGTCTTCGAGACAGGCGAGACCTTCATCTGTTAGTAGATCACACTGTTATAGGAGAGAAGTCGATTAGAAACAACATACACTAATATGAGTACAACAATTTAGAACCTACAACACACACCTGAGATAAGTCCAGCTTCTGCAGTCCAACCAATCCACTTAATGCATCTAAGGATCTATCCGTAATACAACGACACCCATCCAAGTTCAAAGCCCTTAGTGAAGCACCCATATGGCTTATATTGATCGTGGCATCATCAGTCAATCTTCGACAATTTGCCAAAGATAGAGTATGAAGCCGATGACTCCGTGAGAATGCCATTAATCCCCGTCCAGTAATACCATGGCAATTGTCCAGCTTTATGACCTCTAGATTCTGAAGAGGTGTATGTGAGAGTTGGAGCAATCCTCTGTCTGTCAGGCGTTGAGAACCTCTTAGGTCAAGTAGGGTCAGAGTAGACGTCGTTGTACTCGTTGAAGCAGATGCCGCGAATGAGTGCAAGTCGTTGTAACTTGTCTCATCATTATACATTTCATTATTAGTATTTGTCGATTCTGACGAAAACATTGATGATGGACGAGGAGGTAGAGGAGGCAATGAAGAAGGACCTCCTCTCATAGGACACAACCATAACGACGAAGATGGAGCTTGAGATGGTGACGTATAGTTCAATGAGAAGAATTCTGGTGGAGGCAACACACTTGGTAGAAGAGGAGAGGCATGTGTTTCCTCCAGTCTGGACGAAGCTGAGACAAAACTTGATGAACGTGATTCATCTGACCCAGTACAAATATTGTTTTGTACCTCATCAACTTCATTATTTCTTGGCAACAGAGGGACAGACTGGGCATGGCCTGACGAGTAGTCACTTGTATTTAAGTCATACTCTCCATACTCATCAAGATCCATCATCATAGCAGAGCTACCTAGATGAATGTCTCTCAATGGCAGAGGTGAATACGGTGCTCCACTCATACTGTTATTCCAACTTGTATGATCATAAGATGCATTTGAGGCAGATCGGAGTCGTTGGCCTGGGATTGGACTCATGCCACTACCTACGCTTACACTACTACTAAGTGAAGCTAACCACTCGTCTGACACACCACGACAATTTGCCAAACTCAATGCGCTCAGCTCACATTGACTTAATGTTCGCAATGTTGTGCTATTCAGAGATGCATGGGAGGTTAGACTCTGTACAATACGATCCACAACATCTGGAGGTAGCCCAGCTGGGAGTGCTCCATCAAGATTTGGAAGATTACGGCAGATACTATCGATACATAAATCTGTCAAAGACTTCGGAGAGCGCTTAGTTGGATCTGATTCTGATCGGATGTAGTTATCATCAGGTGGATAGAAGTGTGATATGGATTGATTGGGTACCTGAGTATATACGTTTGTATAATGTTGTGGTAGGAGTAAATAGCTGATGTTAGTGTATACATTTGCAATAGGGTAAAGTGACACGTATCAGAAATATACATCACATGAAAACCAAAACAGAACTTTACCTCTGCATCGATTGAATGACGTGCAGCCCTTTTCACTACACACTTTGTCGATTCATCATCAGATGAATCATCCTATCATGCATTACAGTTGTTGTAAAAGTAAAGAGATACAAAGAGTGATATTAGTGATTGTTCTGCAAATATCATATGATGTTCTTCAACATATGCAAATTGCACATCATGTGTACATCATATGCACACTTTGCTCAAATGGAACAGCCAAGTACATTTCATTTCATATACTGGACGGTATGAGATTATACTTAAGCATGCTCCGCCCGTTCTACATGCAATAGGTTTCCCAATCAAGCAACAAATACTATGAGAATGCAAGGACTTACATGAGATGCACCACATAGACGCCCCACAGCGCTGGAGAACGATCGTGTTCGTAGCCTACCGGTACCACGATGGTGACTATTACCATCACTACGACGATATTGATGATTACCATCGGTGGTATGATGATCTGATTGATAACGATGACGTCTCCTAGTGGAGCATGAAGAACCCATCATGTCTTAATGTGTTGATTTGTTCTTTGGTAGCTTTTTGCTTCTATCTTTGTCTGTATTGTATCAATTGATATGAGGTTTGGACTTTGCAGTCTATGGGATATGATTATGCGATATAGGAGGTTATTATTGATGAACTATTCGGATTGTATATATATTGGCGGCCTACTAATGAGGTGTCATAGTAGGTAGAGATTTTATGAGAATTAATTTACCTTTGTCCGTTTGAGTTGGCGATCTATCATTCACAATCGGATACCTTCAAGGAAGGTTCTGTTGCATTTGTTTGAGGTCTAAAGTCTTGACCTGATCAAATTTTCACAGCGGAATCACTAACAAAATCACACAGGATTCCTTTGTAAGAGGTGAGACTGTTGGCGGCGTAGATATTGGTTGGTTTGTTTATTATTTGTTGATGGTAGGAGGTATTGCAATGTAGGCTGTAAATTGAGAGGATAATTTCTTATGTTGTGGGCGGCTAAATGATTTTGGGGCTGATGTTCTTTGGTGGGAATTTTTATGCACATGATATCATAAGTATTATGAATGTTGTTCTTTAGGGTGGCGTGGTTGTTGGATTAGGTATACTACTCTTGTCAATAATATTGCAATAGAGTTACCGGCGGATAGGATTTGCAAATACATGAGGCGAGACTGCGATTTCTGACCCATCTCATTCTTCTCCACCTCTATTCTCTTCAACGGCAGAACAAATACAACTAATATATCACATCAAGATGCCCAAACCCCAACGTGATCCTCATGCGCCTAAGCGTGCTCAGTCGTCGTACCTTTTATACCAAAATGCTCACCGTGAACAGTTTAAGGCAGAAGTAAGTTTTGTTGGCTGCTGCCGTATTTGTTTTTGATGCATATCATGTGTATGTGTTCAATTACATCTCTCTTCTCATGGTTCAATAATAATATTTTATGTTATTTCCCCCTCATGACGTATTATATCTTTTACCTCCTTATTAGAATCCTGATATGAAATTCGGTGAATTATCCAAACACACAGCATCAAAGTATGCGGCTTTAACTCCAGATGAAAAGGATGTGTGGCTTCAGAAGGCAGCAGCTGATAAGGCACGTTTTAATCATGAAATATCAAAGTATCACCCCCCTGCCGGATATAATGAGAAGGGTGATGCTATTCCCAATCATCCTAGACATGCTCCTCCTACTACTCCTACTCGTGGGAGGAAACCGGGAAAACGTAAGGCACCGGTACCACGGGATCCTAATGCTCCAAAGAGGAATGCTTCAGCTTTCCTCCTTTACCAAAACTGTTATAGGGAAAAATTTAGGGAGTTAAATCCGGGCATCACCTTTGGTCAGCTTTCAAAGTACTCGTCATACATGTACAAGTGTTTACCCGTGGAGGAGAAACAACGTTGGGAGGCATATGCTGCTCAGGATAAGGCTAGATTCGAAGCTGAGATGGCAGCATATCATCCTCCTTATGGATATGATAAAACAGGAGCCATGGTCGAGGAGCTTCGGGTCAAGACGTATACCAGACGCGGGGTTAAGGATCCTAGCCATCCAAAGAGGGCTAGAGGTTCTTTTGTCTACTTCTCAACTGAGATGGTAAGTACTACTTGTACTTTTATATACACGTCATTACATTTCTTCTCATTATCAAATCAATCATCTCTCCCGCTTCTTGTAGCGTCCCAAGATCACGAAAGAATACCCTGGAATCAAATTTGTTGATATGGGTGTCGTGTTGGGTGAGCGTTGGAGGGCATTATCCATGGCCGAGAAAGCAAAGTATGAAGATATGGCTATGAAAGACAAAAATCGTTTCAATAATGAAATGGACGTGTATGCCGCCAAGACCAATATTCCTCCCCAGGAGGACGTTAAGCCTAGTGCTGTCGAACAGGCCTTAGCTCAATCAGTTGCTGCTGAACAACAGATTCAATACGCTGCTGATCAGGTGTATGATCATGCTACTGCAGCAGCTGCTCATCAAGCGTGAGTATCTGATAGTGTTTGGATGTGCTGTGTTTTAAAAGATGCATCAACTTACCATTTCTTTTCTTTATTCGTCCACAGTTACTTCAACGACCCCAACGCCGCCACTGCCTTTCAGGTAGATCCGAATCAGACAACAACTGAGACTGCTAATAATGATCCATATAGTGAATATGCTCAGTATTATGCCGAACCTGCAAGCCCTACTCAGTATCATTATGCTTAGGCACTTAATGGAAGCATCTGGGGTTCTTTTTCTTGTGTATATACGGGTTTACATCATGGCAGTTTGTAGCCCAAGTTAATATTCATAGTAGTAGTAAAGTTAGTGTGTTTACTTTTAAAGTCTTGAGCTGCTTTCAAATATAAACTCAATCATATCCAAGTCGGCAGCCTACACCGATCAAGAAGCTTGAGCTTTCCAAAGTACAATATAAATCTACATTCGTAGACTGAACATGCATAGCTGCTTTCCCAACACAGACTTTTGTCACTTTGATCATCCTACCCTACATACTGCCT
>Ga0075437_14517_pt1 | contig 12693 bp, 8 predicted proteins | sample MintriMetagenome_FD_74266 | JGI IMG/M metagenome (GOLD analysis project Ga0075437, IMG submission 74266) | Marine eukaryotic communities from Monterey Bay, USA to study complex ecological interactions - Minidiscus trioculatus and... | ecosystem: Environmental > Aquatic > Marine > Unclassified...
TTCATCATCATATTGTTTATAATTATTGGTTAACACAGGGCCGCTATTCCTCCATACATCCTCATATTATTACCAACCAAATGCCACAGCAATCGTCCACACAAATGAAAACACCTCATTTTGTTCTATGGTATCCTATCTCTGCCATTGCTTCTCAAGTGTCTGTCCACGTGTGAAAATAATTCAAATAACCCAGTAATTTGCTTCACATAGGTAAATGACGGAGGGCTGTTCTAAAAGTGGTATCTTTTCTCAAAGACTGAGAGTTTGTCGCATCGCATGGGGCTGATGAAAAATCTAATTGCATCTATCACTACTTACCTCAAAGCATCGTACTTACTTATATACTTCATCTACCTTCACTTATCACACGATCGATACATCATACGCTTGGGTATTGAGCAGGATTGTATTGCAATTAAAAATATTTAACTGAGGATACGATTGTGAGGATACCAGGGAACCAAGTGCTGCAATCGATACAATCAAAGCAATCACAATATCGATACAATCACAATAATAATTTGATAGAAGGGGCAGTAGCTTGGGTTATTTAGCGCAGAATTGCAATATCGATATCATTAGTACTATGCCGCCACATACACGACAAATTGAAAGTCTATCCGACTCATCTGATCGATCTGGCAATAATAATAGCAGTTCATTGATGAGTAACAATAGTGATAGTCTATCGGCATTACTCAATAGTTCATCGAACAACAACAATAGCTCATCCTTCAATAGTTCAATAGATTACAATTCAATGGCTAACAACGCTGAGTCTCGCAATATTCGTGATATTGAAAGTGACATCTTATCACAACAACCGGCTGTACAAACTAATAAGCCACAGCAGTCACGATTGTCAATGAAGAAATTGCAATCAAAAAATAGTAAGCCAGACCCAGATGGATGGGGAGAACAACGTCGTCAAACTGCAGATCAATCAACAGATGGTTCACTAGCCACTCAGGATACCAAAAAGTATTCAAATACAAAGGTCGCTACGATGAACAAGTATAAGAAGTTATATGAAACAATGTTAGCCGAGGCTGAACGTGATGGTATTAAAGCAGATGATAGTGAAGAAGGAGGGATTGTAAAACGATCAATAAGTACCGAACATAATACAAGCATTGCCGCCAAGAGTGTTTTTCATAATAGTATGGACCTAACTGCTAGCGGGACCAATGGTACAATGAATAGTACCCACAACACTACTTTATCGACACCACGTAAAGATGTTGATTTTGATAATATTAGTACTGAAGATTTCAAGGTTGAAGTGCCAACAACACCAATAGATACATTATTAGCTGACTCAATGATTGATGGATTACAAGCTGAGGAACTTGTACTTACTGACGAAGAACAAAAAGAAAAGACTGACGGAGATAATAATGATAAGTATACAATGAAGAATAGTGATGGTAGTATGGCGGCAATTGATACAATGTCGCCGCTTGAGTTGGAGTTGTTTGATGCCAAGAAGTTGATTCAAAAAGATGAGCCTACAACAAAGAAGAAGTCGACTAATGATAATGAAAAGAAGAGGACAAAGAAGAAGAAGTCTTCGGATAGACATAAGAGTAAAAGTAGTGGAGATGTCTGTGATAGTAAAAGTCGCTCATCATCAAGAGGAAGAGGTTTACAACGTCAATCATCCCAATCGTCAATAGGTGAAGCCTCTCACAAATCAAGTCGTAGTACAAAAAGTACTCGTAGCATAAAGAGTAATCGAAGTTCTCGAAGCCGTTCGAGGAGCAGTAGGGGCGCATCAAGCCGTAGTCGTAGCAGAAGCCAAAGCAGCAGGTCAATCATTAACCATCTAGAAGAGGAGAATACAAAGCGCAAAGATTTACTGGAAGATACCAAGAAACAAACTCAAAAGAAGACAGTCTTTACGAAACTCAAAAAGATGGCAAATACACTAAAAGAAACAATAAACGAACTAAGTGGAGGTGTGCACAAGTATAAACTTGGTGAAATGGCAAGGTATAAGGTTATTAAAGTTCCTAGGAAGTGTAAGAAACTATTTGACGAGGATACTCGTACTGTGGAAGGTAAGAGTTATCCATGTAATCTTTCTAATGTTCGTATGATATAACTCCTCTCACATATTTGTACTCGTCACTTCAACAGTGGAGATTATAGCAGTACATGTTGATGCAGTCATGGAACATCCATACTATACGATTAGGCTTCCCGATGGCCAGGCTAAACAGACTAGTTGGGATAATTTGATGACACTTTCCCAATACAAGAAGATTAAGGCCGCTGGAGATCATACTACTAGTAGTCAACAGCCTGATGAGAAGGAGGGATCTCGTAGTAGAAGTCTACTTCGCAGTATTTCTTCAAGAAGTCTATCAAGGGGTAGAAGCTTCTCCACTGATGCAAGAAAGGATCAACAAGATATTGATGACCGCTCAAAGAGTAGTAGAAGCCGAGGTGGGAGCAAGCCACGTCAACGATCTGTGTCTCGGTCCAAGGATTGTGATGATCGTTCCTTATGTTCCAACAAGTCCTCTCGAAGCAAGTCAAATAATAGTAGACGCAAGTCTAGACCACGGAGTCCTAGTCCAGGCAAGAAAGGTAATCAGAAAGGAGATCAGGTAGATGAAGATGATGCTCGTACTCAAATTACGAGAAAGCAGCACAACTTGTCAAGTTCAAGGATTTAAAGAAGTTTAGATTATGTGTGTTAGGTAGTATCATTAGTACTCATGTTGAGTATTTATAGAGTGTTAAGCTAGAGACTCGATAGTAGTGAGACCACCTTAATATGAATGAGTGTGCATTGCCTTGTTATACATTGATAGCCAAACAGTATATTTAGAAAGGCACTAGATGTCATCTAGTCAATCATATCTCTATTCAATACAAATCTATCTATTCAGCCAAATGTAGACTTGCCCTACTTGGCATTTGATCTCCATTTTCTCCACACTCTTTGGATGAGTTGAACTGATCGTTCTATCTTTAGCATGAGTCGTAACTCCTCCATACGTTCTCGAACATCAGCACCGCTCACTGGCGATGCTGTAGTAGCTATCCTCATGATACTATGAGTCCTATCCATTCTATACGCAAGTAATCCAAATGATATTCGTGCAAAAAACTGTTGAACTCGGGCTCCAATTTGATGAAACATTACCGTCATGGAAACAAAGCGTTGCAAGCTTGCAATTCTACTTTCATATAACTCCATTGCAAAATGCTGACTTTGACTCATGGCCATCGAGTTCACTCCTGGTTGGCTATGATTTCGAATCTCTTCTCCGAAATACTTCTCTTTGCTAGCTTGGAGTTGAACTAAACCTCGACTGTCTCTGTTCTTGGTACTTAGCTCTGCAAGTAGGTTTGGTAACTGGCTTACCTTCATGAACTCGTCGAAGGAGAGAGTCCCATTGTCATCAGTATCTGCCTCATAAAATAATCTCGTTAGATGATCCTTTGATATGTTATTATCAATCTTCTGATAGGCGTTGACAAACTCTTGAAGTGATACGACACCATCACCATCAATATCGATTTCATTGTACACTCTCCTAGTATTTTCAACGCCTTGTCGATCCTTGATCATGGAACTAATTACATTTGATACACGAGCCGCTTGATCAACATCTTTACTCTGTGATCTCTTTTTTCTAGCATCACGTTCAAGATTGACATAAGCCCCTAAAAGAGACGCGGATGATCTTGTTGTCTTGGCTTGTCTTGATCGAGAAAGAGAGAGTTCAAGAAATGATGAGCTACCATCTCCTCCTCTAAATCTAACCGTCTCCATTATGTAGGATGCAGTTTTAGAGAGACTGATTCGTTTCTGTTGCCTTTCCTTCTCCTCTTTGAGCTTTTCTTTCCTTTGACGTACCAAATCTTCCTGATGGTCGATGTTGTCTAATATCTTTTCTGATAGAAACATAGGGCGATGACTCTTGAGGTAGATTGCTTTGTGTGATAGTGGAAGCTTACTTCTATTGTGACCTATGGTAATTGACTCGCAACAAGTTCCGTTCAGACTTTGAATTGAGCTTGCTTGATTGACTGATAAACAAGTTGATGCTTCAAGACTGGTAAGGGCTGGAAGACGTCCGTCTGGTCTACCAACTACTAGGAGAGTACCTCTTACAACTCTGTGAGTGTGACGATGGACAAGATGGTCGCTAGGATTGCCACTCAACACGTTTAGGCCAGCGATACTGTAGGAAACGGCGAATATCTTGCTAAGGAATGCTTCTGCTGCTTGTGCTACCCATGGGCAATCTCCAATGACTACCGTTCGGCCAACCATACGATGACGTAAGTTGCGGCCTTGTATAATTCTGAGTATGAATACATTGAGTTGAGGGAGCCAGAAATATATGCAACTGTCAAGGAAACGGAGAAGATAGAACAACTGGTCACCAGGTTCCGAGTCTTCTCTGAGGCCGCAAGCATATGCAATGCCTGATACTAATGGGTATCCGCTAACAACAGTCACAAAGATGTAGACAAAGGACATGATATACGCCTTGACATTCTCAAGGATATGATCTGACCATAGATTGCCTGCTGCTCGAAGTTCATCTTCGGTCTTAGATCTTTTCTTATGAATCTCATCTCCATGTCTATCGACCCCAACTATTTCTTCCAAAGCTTTGATACCTGTACAGATGGACAAGAGAGTATCGTTAGATTCGTTAAGTACAAACACATTATGATACAACTTTACTACTCACCTTCTTGGTTACATCTTTCTAGAATTTGCAAGTCTCGCTCTCGTACAACTGCTCCTGCTGCCTTGCTATATGCAGGGTTACTAATGATGGTGATAGCTATGTGTCCATAAATATTAGTCAACAGCTGGTGTGTTGCAGCTACACTGACGCTACATGGCTCGGCAGGACGGACTCCAACTTCAGTCGAGAAGATTCGAGAGGATAACAAATCATCACTATACATTGCACGGAGCTGTTTCCCGACTTGAGTGTCCCACTCCGAAGTGACAGCAAAGATAGAAGACGAGAAAGATTGCAATAGATTTGAGCAAGCCAATGGTGCGAACGTGCCTCCACTATGACTCACAATAATAACAATTGGGTCCTTAAGGTCAAGTGTCTTTGCTGAGTCCGGAAATCCAGTGCAGGGCATTGCAAGCTCCTGTCCAAACAGTCCAAGAAGTTTGTTACTGCTCACTGACTTTACGAACAACTGTGGAAAGGACTTCTGCAAATCCGAGCAAAACTGTTCTGCAACCCATAGACTAACCTCACATCCGGTTACTAAAATATCAACAGTGTTGCCATGACACTTGATATTACCATCCACATGAGCTCTCATCCTCGTTTGAATACAACGGGCAAGATTCCATGCTGTCATTCTATTCAATCCGACTGAGCGCCAATCGTTTTGTATGTCAGCGCATATACGAGGAATATCTTGAATGTCATTTAGCACAAGGTCTGTTGAGTCTTTCGACAAAGGCTTTATAAACTCGTTATTTTCAAGTAGAGTCAGTCTTTTAGATAGTGGCTTGAAGGTATCACTCTGCTGTAGTAGAACCGCATTGACACAGTTGTTCATAAGCTTATTAACCATGAGATTGTGATTGGGCGGTGATACTGCTGGTTCGCTGTCTCCTGCAAATCCCCAGTCTAATAAACAAATCTCACCGCCTAGATCATCTAAATCTAGTCTCGTTGCATTATCTACTTCTCGAGTGATGCCTTGTACTATGTCGCCACCGGGGTTGTCATAATTAAGCCCAGCTTTGACAGCGGCTTGTTCGGAACCATAACAGATCAAACCCTTCTTTGGATAGAAAGCAATGGATAGAGTCTGACCTCTTGCAGCAAAGCACGTTTGTCTATGTGCATCTAGTGATGATGCAACCATAAGCCCAAAGGATCCTTTTGCATCATGTAGGAATAGTCGTGTTGAATGGAGTAAATCGTTGTCAAAGAAGGCGTCAACTACCGCCTGTACAAAGTTGACTAAGTCTGTGTCTTCCTCGTCTGATGAAATAAACTTTCCAAGTCTTCCAATTGCAGTGCATTTTTTACCTCGAGATGACTCGCCCAACACATTTGTCTTTTTGCTAGTTGGTAGAACTTCTAGATTGGTGCGGAGTGACTTAACAACAGTGCCAACCAGTTCAGCACGCTTCTCTTTACATGAGCTGATATATTCCAGCCCATTCACACTCTTGCTCTCACACTCATTAATCTCAAGCTGCTCATCCAATGCATTCTCAAATTTCTTAGCAATCTCTTCATACTCCTCCATAGAAGGATAAGAGACAGCTGGATCTTCCTCGACCTTGCTTGATGATAGTGTTAAACATAGGGCATATCGAACACTAAGAGCAAATGATCCTTGAGTCCTAAGCAAGTCTATGACTCCAGCAATGGCAGCGGAATCTACAGTTGCCGCCATACATGTATCGAGTACCTTTTCCAGCCATTGCTGTACAACTTCGACGTCGTAGTACTTTCCATTCACTTTGAAGAACTCAAAATCTCCGTTATGTGTAATGTAATTCTCAACTCCAATACGCCGAGGTCTACAAGACGACATGGATGTAAAAGTGTATACATTAAGCATCTTCCGTTCACTCCATCTATGAGGATGGGTACCATCATAGGAGGCTTTACTACTGGTAGCAAATCTATAATGGAGATAGAAGTATGAGCCTTGTCACTGCCAAAGATTATAGAAGTGCAAATAGTAAGGCTTACCTCGTATGCCCAAAGAATCCACGGACAAGCTTTCCTCCCCCGTTATTGATATTGTATTCCGACTTGTTATATCCACGTAGATTGCCTGTGAGTCTTTCGGTATTATCTTTGACAACCTTGTCTCGAACACGTTTCGATAAGTCAGATCGTTTTGCATTCACAACTCGTGATCGTACTCCGTGAAGTGGTGGTGGAGTAGATGAAGAAGATGGATGTTTCTTTGAATAACAATCTGGTTCAAAGGTAACTACACCTCCCGATTGTGCACCTCGCATCATTGTAACATTAACCATCTTCTCCAACACATCTAGAGCAGTACGTCCCCCATCTATTGATAACCAAGAGGGATTGAGTAATAGTATACCAAAGTTACCACAGAAAGAAATGATTGAATCATTTTGCGTGACGGTGTGCATTGGTGTCAACTGTAATAAATCTGTAACGATAGCCTCAAAGGCTGTAATATAGGCAACCATTGCAATATTACCAAGAATACTACTACCCTTGTCATTATTATCGTTTTTAGTAGTCCTTCTATAATAATTGTGTAGTAAATGACAAACGATTGCCAACAGTACACTAAATATCCATCCTGCATGTCTAATGATATCATGATGTTCTTCTGATGATAGCTGTATGACTGAGTATCGACCAAACACAGCCTGCAATATTATTGACACTCCGAACTCTCGTAATTGACTATAATATAATGATGCAACTGATATGTGAGCAGCTTCATGTAGAACACCACATATTATGTATACTATAAGAATGAAGAGGGTATTATGCTGATTTGTCATGATATTGGTCGGATGATTTCATTTATGAGGAGTATTATATCATTGTTGACATCATCGAGAGAGTTCTTCTAGCAAAGCATGCCATCGGCCATCATCTGGTTGTTTATTCGCCAAATTGATAATGGTGCTTTATTTGCCGTGAGTTGATCAGTAGCGGTAAATTATATGGAGAGTTGCAAATAGTTGTGATACCAACATGAATACTACATCATCAATGACATCCGTAGTGTATGTTCAAAAACAACACGCCAAACAAGTAAAGACTTTACTTGACAAACTTCATCTCTTGGACAAGCGATATCGTATGATACCGGTGTCGTCTTCTACATCATCTACAACTACAGATAATAATACTCAAAACGATGATGATATAAAAGATTGTATTGCAATACCAGTAAAATGTATAGATTTTATGAAGAATGATAATAATGATGATAACTTGGTAGATATACAAAAAACGATTGTTAGATACGGAGTGCATGATTGTCCATATAGTACAGCTATGCTTGGTAATAACAATAAGAATATGATGCAGAAGAACAATAAGTCATCAACAGAATCATCATCATCAGTATCACCGCTAACACATCTTCAATATGCATTAGTGGAAACATTAACATCATTAAGCTCTGGAGAAGATACGAACGCAGAAGAACGGGTAAGGAACCTTAGTAAACGAACCTGCCCAACAAAGTTGGAAGTTATTGGAGATGATCGCACATTAGTTATACCAAGATTTGCCGTATATGTGGATAATAATCCTAATGACGAGTTGTATAAGCTGTTATACCCCACTATCAAATTGATGGCGAAAAACGAAGAAGGTTTATTAAATGCCAATAATGAAAGAAAATACATGTTCAGTATACAATCACATTTGTGGGAAGTCCTAGCATCCATATACAATACACAAAGAATTGTCAGAAGAGGAGATATTTCTCCAGACAGTGGGGTTAGGGAGAGTGGTCATCGGATATTATATCCAACAAAATCAATATCTAGTCAACAGATGGACGGGTGTGATGAACATATAGATTCATGCAACGAAGGTTATATTCCAACAGATACTGGTCCAAGTTCGCCTGGTTGGATTACTGTAACAGAACATTCAATCCATCAATCGTTTGATATAACACGTGTCATGTTCTCTAGAGGAAATGTCACCGAGAAGAAACGATTTGCTTCCTTAGTCCAAACAGATGAAAATGTATTAGACATGTATGCTGGTATAGGTTATTACACATTGCCTGCTTTGATACATGGTAAGGCTAAACATGTCACGGCATGTGAGTGGAATGAGCATGCCTTATTTGCATTGAGATATAATTTGAAGGCAAATGGGGTTGAAGATGATAGATTTACAATACTTGAGGGAGATTGTCGAGTAAGTTTGAAGAGATTGCTTGATGATAACTATACAACACAAATTCGCCAGTTTGATCGAATAAGTTTAGGTTTGCTTCCTAGCTGTGAAGGTGGATGGTCATTAGCTATATCTTGTCTCAATTTGGTTAAAGGTAGTTGGCTGCATGTGCATGCGAACGTTCCCACCTCAGAAAAACAAAGATGGACACATTGGCTATGTCGATCTCTTTCCAACTTGGCCGTCAACAGTAATGGCAATAACTGGATAGCAGTGTGTACACATGTTGAAAAGGTGAAGTCATTTGCACCAAAAGTCGATCATGTTGTTGCTGATGTATTCGTTGGACCTTGTGATTCATCCAAAGTACCTTCATTGACTAATGAAAGAAGCTGTTTAGAAACGGGAGTGCTCGATTCAATGGGAGAGTTTACTTTGACGCCTCTGGATACTCCTGTCCCATCTTGTGCCCTAAATAAAGACGGCGTACTTCATCAGAATTGGATGGGAGTAGTTGACACTTAAATCTGACTTAATTTACTTCCTTCTCATCTTCCTCCTTGTGTTCTTCCTCTTTTGAATTTGTAGATGGTTTGGCATCTTCTGCATTCTTCTCGTCTGCTTTCTCGCCCTTGGTAACCCCATGATACAGGTCAAATTCCTCCTTGCTCATCCTATCAAATGTCATTACCATTTCACAATGATTTGTCAATGGGAACATATCAACTGGTTGCGACTTTGTGATCTTAAATGGCCGTCCTGGATACTTCTTAGTAGGCGGACTACATAGCATACCAGCATCACGAGTGAGCGTTGCAGTTGGATTGCAAGATACATATACCAAACGTTGTATCTTCTCGTTTGCCTTCAAAGTTTTTATCACATTTCCATGAAGTCCATCTCTTGCCGGGTCTACCACGGCAACAATTGGTATATTTTTTGGCAGCTCATGCGTAGCTGATGGAAGCTCCTTCTCTGCGGGACCGGCAATAAACTTTGTTGTTGCTTCGTCTGTATAGCCATTCTTTGTAGCATTAATCTTGGCATCTTGAATGGCTGGTTTGGATATATCAACGCCTACTAATTTGCCAACGACGCCCTCCTTCAACATTGTTAGTCCAATGGTACCTGTTCCGCAACATACGTCCAGAAGAAGATTCTGTTGAGGTTTGTCTGTGACTTCTCTAATCCTATCGAGGACAATGTTGTATAAGATTTCTGCTCCTTCAGTATTGACTTGAAAGAAGGCTCCAGGAGATATTTGGAATGTACATTTACCAAGTTTCTCTTCAAGACAATCCTTGCCATAGACATGCTGAACAGGATGTTCTGGCTTAGGGTTCGATAAACCATCAAATTCCTGAAAGTATATGGATGTAACACGAATACCTTCCCCACCTTCCCCATTACTCTGCTTTTTCATCTTTTCATAATCATGATTCTCAGGAAAGACTCGTGTTGGTGTTGGAATAACATCCTTAGTCAACATATTAACCAATCTTTGTTTCTCATCTTCGAAGACTAAACTGTAATCATCACTTCCATCTTCTTTAGCACCCGCACCTCCCTTGGCAGGAGCATGCAATACAATTACCATACATTCCTTAGTTCGTAATGAACAACGCAATGTTATGGTTCTCCATATACCGCGGTGTAATTTCGTATCATAGGGTGGAATTTTCGATGTCGAGATAAAGTTATTGAAGATGTCAGCTAAGCCACATGACCAGTTGGGCATATTTTGAAGTGTATGTGGTGAATAGACACCCCCAGCCCATCCTTGGGCTAGGAAACCGACTGCTGGTACCTTTTGAAAAGCTTTTGGTTGCGGTGTTTCTTCAGTTTTAACACCACTGGATGCATCGTTAGCACTATCAGAGGCTTCCTCTGTCTTGACATTTCCATCCACCATGACCCAATCCTCTTCTGCTTCTTTCTTTGCCTCTTCCTTCTTGACATCTTCCTCTTTCATTTCCTCTTTCACACTGTCGTCAACTAGTCGATAACCAACAGTAAACTCACATTTGTTACGATATTCATACATTAATGGTGACGGAACGACTTGTTCCATTTCAATGGCCCGAGGTTGAGCTACCCAATCATATAATTTAATCAAAGGACGGTTTTTATCACGCTTTGCTTCTCGTTCTAATGTTCTGTGTTGTGTGCATATCATGTGTGCATATGATGTGTGCATATGATGTGTGCATAGGTATGTATAATATATGTTTGAGTGAGATGTATAGACTAACTATAATATAGAAACCATAACAAAACACATATGAAATACTTACCTAAATTTGCCCTTGATCTCCTTAATAATCTTTTTACTGCATTTATTCACCATTTCTCTTGCCTTGCTATTTAACTGTTCTTCATATGATAAACGCCACAAGGGAGTGATCTTATCACGAACCTCCTCATTTGATAGTATTTTGATTGGTGGGCGATTATCGGGTCGCATACGCTTGTTGGTATTGTTTGTTGTATTGTTCTTACGCTTTCGATTATCTCCATCATCTTTATTCGACATTTTAGTATCATCCCCTTCTTGATTGGTGAACATTTCATCAGCGCGTTTAGCAAACAATGGTTTACCCCGTCCATTTTCCATAGCTTTACCATCCACGCCTCCCTCATTAATTAACTTGATAAACTTTGGTACCATCTCTTCAGTATGTAATGTAACTTTCATCCAACTATCTTTGGGTGGTTTCTTTGTCTTCACAATAGATATTTCACTGGGGGGTATATTTGATAGCCATTGTGTTGTTAGTTTTGTAATTTCCTTTGGACGGATGTACTTTAGCATGTTATGTATTACTACCTTTCGTGATGTATGATCAAATTGTGGATCACGGCGTATAATATTATTGTTTGCAGTATCAGTAGTAGATTTGATAGCCGTATTATTTTCTGTCGTAGTTGCAATGTTCACATCCTCACGGACGGCTGATGATGTTGCCACCGCCGCCGCGGCTGTCTCATTGGCAGAGCTCATATTAATAATGTCAGCTTTCAATAATAAGGTACTAGATAGTAGAGTAGAGGGAGATTGAGTGGCTTGCCAAGGTCTCAAACCGCTAGATTTTTCTCCCGCAACATTCTTTCTTCAGTCTCAAACAAAAGAAACGCTTTCTTCCAACCACTAAACTTCCTACCCCCTAATTTTTCTGCAAAAAAAGAGCAAAAATGCCACCATATCTACTCTAACTCAATCAATATTAGGTATTTTCTAGTCAGTGAACACTCTATGGTGGTCTACTTGATGCCATGAATCCATTTCTGACAAGAAACTTAGCTTGAATGTTGCATATCAGTAAGAAAAAACACAATAGAAATATCCAAAAATAGCTCAAAAACAGAAAAGGCTCACTTTGGCCATCAAGTGGTGGTATGACATAACTCTAATGCATATATATTGGTACTATACCACTGTATATGTATATTAAAGGGCGATGGACACTATCAGCATGATTGTAGGGCCCTCAACCATACTTTCGCAACCACTTGTTGGCAGTTCGCTGGCAGTTTCCTGATTTTCTGTAAGTAACTGTATGCCTATCTCACTCAGATCCAATTTTGGCATCAAGTAGTGGCATGCCATAATGTAGGTGCCACAATAGTGAATTATCAGCACTTACTCTTTGTAGAAAGAACCCCAAGCAAGATTCTAAAACCAAGCATACTTGCGCCACTCAATTTCCCTCAAATTTTTGGGATTTTTCACTCGGCTCACATCTTCAAGGTGTAGCAGTCTTGTTGTAACTCCACCATGAGTGATGCATATGCTACAGTAGACATTCCCAAG
>Ga0075437_13741_pt1 | contig 12667 bp, 8 predicted proteins | sample MintriMetagenome_FD_74266 | JGI IMG/M metagenome (GOLD analysis project Ga0075437, IMG submission 74266) | Marine eukaryotic communities from Monterey Bay, USA to study complex ecological interactions - Minidiscus trioculatus and... | ecosystem: Environmental > Aquatic > Marine > Unclassified...
AAATAGCAAAAGGGGTAAACCTTCAGGAAAAACTGCCCCGTAAAGCGCGGCTCCCCTGGAAGAAAGCCTGCGCCGTGATGGCGCAAGCGGTCAAAGGTCTTGAACAACTCCACGCAAACAAAATTGTCCACAATGCGGTTTCTCCCCGAACAATCTGGATCGCCAAAAACGGAGCAGTTCAACTTCGGTCTAATCTCACCCACGACTTAGATTTTGATACCCCCGATAAATCTGAAAAAGAGAGTGAATCGAAATTTGATTAGAGAAGATTATTGGATGTCGTGGTGTGACAATGTTGTTGGCAAAAGATTGAATTGGAATATCCTTCCAGGTCGAAGTGGTTTATCTGAAACTGAAGAAACTGCATTAAGCATGATTAGTAGCATCTAGGTATCTCAAGTGGTATCAGTGTTTGTATAGACATGGTCTTCGGATCAACTGGTTACTGTCGTTTAGGTTTAGGATTAGGGATAGGATGCAAGTTAATATATGTTTAATATGTTTAGCTCGATGTTCTAATCCCAACTCCATCGCAGACGCTTGTAAAGGAATTCAACTCAGGAATCATGGTATGAATCTCATCTTTAGTCTGTAAAATGGCACAAATCTTTTCAGCTGCCATTTTATCACCATCGTGCAAATAACAGTACTCTGGGCAACAGAGGAGTTTATATCCTTTGAAGAATGCATCCTCCTTTAAAGTTGACTTAATTGGCAACCGAAGTATTGGGGACTCATTGCCATCTGCATATAATGTGGCATGTCCTTGTTCGAAATCAAGCAGTCCTCTCTCTAGATTCCATACTACCTCCTGATGATCGATTGTATGAAAAGCGGGTAAACGTATAAAGGAAATGTATTCCCCGTTTTCTACATCATCTCCCAGATATTGCACATATCCAAGCTGATTCATAAGTGCAATAACAATTGGCAAATTATCTTTGATGGGTGTATTCCATACGTATGATGGGATATGGTTGGGAACAATGTGTAGCCCTGCAATACCTACCCAAGGGTTGACGTCGTAGTTGGCTACACGGAGCTGCAAATATTCTCTCATAGTAGCCACAGGGCTATTGACTTTTGCTGTATTGATAACCGAGGTGCTTAGTAGCCAGTCCATGTTAACTCCATTGTAGCGTGTTGCATTATGGAAGGAAAATTCTCCCCGCATATCAATAGACTTGAGATGATGCGTTTGATAGTCGATGAACATGGGCTCATCATTGAGTCGAACTGCTTTCCAACCATTACGGCACATTTCAATTGGAAGAGTCTTGACCCCATCAGAGATGGTTGGGTATACATTTGCAATTTGAGATATGAATTTCTCGAGGAGGGTAACATTGTAGAGATTGAAATGATCCTCAACCCATGTGGATATATCTGACATCCATGATTTGTCATCTGAAATGTGATTTGGTTTTGAGTATTGTATCTGCCAAGGCTGGCTTAAGCCAACTTCTATAGCGTGGAACAAACTACCTTCTAATGTATCCGCCCTTGGTATTGTTTCCACCAAGATCGTATTCATTACTAAAGTTGGTCTTAGTTTGTTGTTGTCAAAGATGGCTTTGCATTCATCAACGAGTGGTGCTGCTTTATATTCATGACGGTATTCATTAACATTGGTATCATCATCTATATGATTCATACGATCCTCTTCTAGAAACTCGTGAACCATTCTGGTCACAGCATCCTCGTATGAACGATGCTTAAGATGCCATTCAGGCAGAGGATGAATATCACATTGAGTCGATAGAAGGAGTGGAGGACGTGCATCTCCATAATTCATCTTGAGTATCTCCAGCGCTACTTGACGTCCAAGCCATTCTCCCGACATGGTTCTCGTTGGATCAAGTAGTGCCAGGTGTATAGAAGGACTACTTTTGGCTGCAGCGGCAAGTTCTCTCAATTGATATTCAATTGCCATATCAGTTTCGACTACAATTATTGTTATCCATTTAGGGCTGAAGAAACGTTCAAATGAATGACATCCTGCAAAGAACTCACGATGATGCACCAACATTGTCATCGGAAGCTGTCGATCATAACTTGGATTGTTGTACATCTCATACTCAACCACTCCATATTGCTCCAATTTTGTATGATCCAACTTACGTTGCTTACTATTAATTGATATTGATGTATGTTTGTTTTGGTTTGGTAATGATGATGATATAATATAGCACGAAACAAAGAATATTGCAATTAGTACCTGTCGAAACTTTGATCTACCACTGTAACGATCACTGCTGACCCATTCTTCTTTCAGAGGTTGCTGGTGCCGCTGACTAGTTATAGCAACTTCGATATCAACACGCAAATCCTCTTCAAAGTCATCGCGACTCTCGACATCATGCCAGATCGATTGTCTTGATTGCCGCAAGCGCTTCTTTTTTGTTATATTCATAGGCGTGGTACTTGATTATATTATAGTCCGTGTGTATTCTATATCTATAACCTTAACCTGGGTTTATTTACTGATCATCTCATTACAACAGGGTGGCTCGAAGTCTATCTCTCGTAGAGTCCATTTCATTTCAAGAACCTAAGGTATCCTTGTCGTTGGCGAATGGTGCAGTTAGCGATAGCTCAACAACCTTTTGCTAACGATAGTGGTGTGGAAGACTTATCTAATCTTGTGCAGTAGGTTGTTGGTAGTCTGATATAGTGTACATGGATAACATCACTGCATTGCTGATGGGCCCTCACAATTAACACAACGATACATTGGTATCCTTCTACACAAATATGATTGATGCATACCCCATTCTGTTGCTCTGCCTCCTCTCATTTGCAGTAGTAGTAATTGTACGCAAGAGGAATGATGGAAAGTCGATGTTGGATAGACGTCACCGTCGGTGGGAGGGTAATCAAAATGGATTGCTATCAATTCTTGCTAATATCTGGCGTATTAATATACATACAGCTAGATTTAGTTCATTGGAATATAATAAAAGAAGTAAGAGGCGGCTCATCACTGCATTAGTAACTATGGTTGTTTGTGCATATGATTATCAACGGATACCAAGACAGTCTGATAATAATCAACGTCTACTAATCAGTCAATCCAACAGGAAGGAAGAGCATACAATGTCATCAAACTTTGTTGTTGATAAAGATTATCTTGCAAAATTGAAGTCTGAACTACCAACTATTATGCATTCGAACAAGAAGAGCATCAACGATGTTGTGATTGATATCGTCAGTATTGGATCAGATAAAAGAATTGATTACGTGAGTAGCTTTCCATTGTTGTGCATGTATCTTATATACTAATAACCAACAAGTGATTACAATCCTTTCAGCTGGAGGGACAAGTAGCAACTTGGGCATCACATGCAAATATACGTCACTACTGGGGATTCACTGAGCTACAGGACTATGATATCGATTGTGACTTCTATAGTGATGAGAACTTAAACACTTCTGAATCTAATGTGCAAATGTGTAGGACTAATCCTCCCTATATGGACGAGCAAATCAATTCCTTTGTAAAGAAAGCATATACTAGGGGAGGAGATTCTGATGGAAATGTCATATTTAGGAATGATATTGGATGGTTATGTGCTCAACGACGTGTTGGACGTGCTCTCGGGTGGCTCAGCCACAAATATGTTTCAGATGCTGATCTCCCAGATATCCTTCTTCTTGTGGATGATGACACATTTGTGGTAAGAATATGTGTGTATTTGGTCGCCTTGGCCTGATATGATGTGTTGGCTAAACAAACTTCTTTTCTATAGAATGTTGAGAGGGTTAAGACGTTCATGACAAAGGGAAGAGTCGATGGGCAACCTATTGTAGGAGCAGGCCACGTATTTTCATCCAAAGAGACTTCTACCTTTCCTCATCCTTATGGAGGATTTGGAACGTTTTATAATAAAGAAGCTATCAGAAGTATGGTGTCATCAATGATATGTCCTGATCAAGCTAAAGATGGAACGCCCTGCTCAAAGTTGCAGCATAATCGAATTGGAGAATTGGATGTATATCAACAAGGAGACTCGGTATTTGATCTATTTTACAAGTTCTCGGCCCTCCAACAATTTTGTATGCATTCTGACTGGCTTGTTGGCTATATTGTCACCTACTTCCTGGATATATCATTCCTTGTGGCAACAGGAAATAGTATTACACATTGCACAGAGAGTAGTATGACATGTCACTGGCAAACCCCATCTGATATGAAACGGCTGAATGGTATATCAACACTTTTGGACAGCTCAAGCGTCTTAGATTCCCCTCGTTACCTTCCACTGATAAGCTCAAGTGTAAGTTATTTTGCACACGTTCAGTTGTGTTTTATCTCTCTACATGCCTTTAACGTGCGTTGTATGTGTTCCTCTAAATCATTTGTAGGTTGTTAAACATGTGATATTTGGTGGAAAAGATGAAATCAAACGTCTCTCACCTCCTGAGAGAGTTAATGAAGAGTCTGCTCTCCAGCTTGACGATGAGCTTCTTATATTGATAGGCGGTTTACAAATGGTTACAACTCAGCTTCCCGGTCAATTCAATTCTTTAATATACATCAGCAGAAATGGATGCCCGAACGGCGTTTAAATCTACCTCCTGGTATTGCAGAAACACACCTAGGAGTTACATTTGATCCGACCTCACGTTTGCTGTATATTGTCTCTGGGCAACTAGGTGGGGCGTGCAAGGCTGCCACTAGAGCTGTTGTGCAAATGCATGTTGATACGGGCGCATACAAGAGTCTACCCCCATTGCCTGCTGGTCGGTATTTTCCTGGCGTGGCAATGATCAATCATCAGGGGATCAAATATTTGCATGTCTTTGGAGGTGCATCAGAGATGCGAAATCAGAGTGCTACTGATCATTGGAGACTTACTCTGACGGGAGACGAAGATGATATGTCATGGCAAGAGATTGAAAATGTTCCTGATGGGGGAGCACATGGGTTAAGCATTAATCATGGCGGCTACATATATTATACAGGATTTTCTACAATGGATCAAGGAGTTACAACAGTTGATTCTATGCAACAATGTCAAGAAATAGCATACAACAGAGGACAACTGCTCCATCATAGCTCAGATGTAGGATTTTTCTTTCGTTATGATCCATATAGTCAGCATTGGGAGCGGCTACCCGATATGCCATTTGCTGCAGCTCATACAGGACACGTACTTGGAATGAATAAGTTGATTCTGATCGGTGGAGGTCTAACAACGCACCAAACAAAGACTGGTTCTGCACCAACATCATTAAACATGGTACAAATGTTCAACTTCGATACACTATCATGGGCCATTAAGTCTTTTGACATCCCAAAAGGTACAAAAACCGCTCGTATGAGCATGTGGTTTGACCACAAACGAAGTCAGATATTTGGTCTCCGAGCTGGTGAAACTGAAGTATCTGCTTCATTTGATAGAAGGAATCTTTCTTTGCCAATAAGTATTAGTACTGTGGAGGAGTCTCAAGAAGATTACAAGTTTCATAAAATTGCCTATCTTGAAGGAGAGCGTAGTAAAATGGTTGATGCAATTACAAAATGTTTGGATTCAGAGCTGCTCAAACTTTCAGGGGTCGAACAGTCAATGGTAAAGTATAACATATATGATACTGAGTATGAAGATATACGTACTACTTGGAATAAACGAGCACAACATTTGCAGTACCCAGACATAGTGACATTTCCAAAGTCAGCAGAACAAGTCTCACTTATTGTTCAATGTGCAAAGAAGACTGGCCATCATATCTGTGCCCGAAATGGAAAACATTCTTTTGAGGGAGACACTTGTACTTATGGTATAGTGGTTGATTTAGCAAAAATGAGTAGTGTCAAGGTACTTGATCATAATAGAGTCCGCTTTGGAAGTGGACTACATCTGGGCCGAGTTGCTGTCGAGTTGGAGAAGATCAAACGCATATTGCCAATGGGCCATTGTGCATCAGTTGGCTTGACAGGTATGTATTCTTTCAGACAAGTATATATTATATTTCTATTCCTCATCTGAACTTCTTGCTGATACAAATACAGGTTTGGTACTCGTTGGAGGACAAGGGATTCTCTCACGCCATTTTGGATTGACAATTGATTACGTCTCCGCCATTGAGCTAGTAGATCATAGCGGCGATGTTATATATGCAAATAAAACAAATGAGTATTCCGATTTGTTGTGGCTTGCTCAGGGCGGAGGGTCAGGAGTGTTGCACTTCCCTGGTATTATCACTTCAGTTGAATTCGACAAGCTACCACGGCTAGAGGTAGAAGAGACAAAGGAGGTGTATACAACATTTCAAATCGATTATGATGACCCAACACCGGCTAAAGCAGAACAACTTTTATTGGCATGGCAAACCTTCTACAGTGATAATGCAAATGATGAACTATTTGATCGTCTGACAGTCGAGCCATGGATGTGGTGGGATAAGAAACCAAGGATGTATCTTTCTTGTTACTTTTACGGTAATGATGACTTACACCAGCAGATGCTGGAACGTATCTTACCGAAGCTTATAAAGCTCCATGAGGGCAAGGTATCAACCATAGAAAGACTAAGTGCATTGGCTTTTCAGAGGAAGCTTGCAGGAGTGAAGAACAATGATCAGCTAGCAAGTGGTAAACATGGATGGGATCTCAGGGAAAATCCAAGATCTGGGGAACGGAATCGTTGGAAAGGATATTCTGCTGTTGCATCTAAACCAGTTACCGGAGATGCATTCCACACACTTGCAAACTCTATTTTCTACTCAGAACCACTATCTCGAAGGTATGTGGAGTTCAAGCCACTTGGCGGTGCAATAAGTAAACAGAGTCAAAACAACACTGCCTTTTGGCATAGAAATGCAATTTGGTGGTCCCTTTCAAGCCATTGGCATTGGTCATCAGACTCTACGGAGCTCGTAAATGCTATCCAGCTAGGCGGTGCCAAGGGACATGAAAACTATACAAGGCAGATGGGTGACAGTTATGCTGGATGTTATGCTGGTTATATTGATCATGGTAATTCCACCGGACGGGACCTTAAGCGTTATTACGGCGGTAATGCAGCTCGTATCGCTGCCATCAAGAAGAAGCGTGATCCTCACAATCTATTTCGGTTATATCTGCCAAACAATATCTTGAACGCACCATTCCACACTGCCACTACAAAGTGAAAAGGGTTGATAAGGAGATGAGAGTTGGTCATTTCCGGGTCAACCATTGGTAGAAGCAAGTTTCATCATTACAAAATGTTTCCCACTTCTCATTCTCGTCCTTTCTTACAAATAAGAATGAATTACCCTTTCCGAAGGCATATCGAACTTGAGCAATGTATTGAGAGTAGGTCCTTTGAAGAGTTGGGAAACAGAAACAAGCCGTGTTAGTGGATAGTCAAAGTGAAGGATACAGAGCAACAACTACTCACGAGATAGGATTGCCAATGAAAACATCACTAGAGAGGAGGAGAAGAATTCGATACGTAAAGAAGGAAGGGAAAGATGATGAAGCTTGTTAGTTATTAACAAATGTTACCTAGCACATACTCACAGATCAACTTTGACCGTTTCATATGCTTACCTGAGAATTGCCAATAGCAAGTCACCAGTCACGGTACTTATCTTCTCCGGCACTACTTGAAACTGCTTTCCAATAGTAGAATCCGACGACAACCTTGTACTGATAGTGGTATCCTGTCCATCGGTTATCATTAGTATCGAACTATTCAGCATATCAATTGACGAAAGGATTTGTGAAACCATATCAGGTGGATAATCTATGCTTGCACGGCTATCAACACCGAATTTAGTGTGGGCTGCCCTTAGCCATGACTTGGCATTGCCTTCTAACTGCCGGCTATGTATGACTGTGTACTTTTGAGTTACTGGATTCATACCCATTCCTTGTAGCAAATCATTCATTGGTTCATTACCCTGCCTTCCAAACAGGGCACGCAATGATAAACACATTTTAGTAGCACTCTTTGAGTTAGGATCTCGTTCCATTTCTTTTGCAGTCATTCGATATAACTCTCGAATCATATAATGCCGATGCTCCATGGCATCAAACATGCTATATCGTGTATCATTGCTTTTATAATAAAACAAATCTTCCTGTTTCATAACTTTCAACCCACTACGATACTTTTCCTCAACATTGTTGTAAAAAGTTATCCCCAATCGTTTCTCCAATTCTGATTCTGTCAATCCCAAAAACAGTCCTTCGCCCCATTGTGTACTCCCTTTATATCCCAGCATAGATATTGACTCCGCCCTTAATACTAAATCCATAGGATATCCATGAGAATGAAGGACTAACGCACCTCCATTATCTCGTGCTAAATCAAAAGCATGCATTAAAGACTTGATTTGGTTACCAGTTCTTCCGTAAATGTACTTGTGCTCTGTACGATTTTCAATAACTATTCCATTCTCCATAGATCGAGTCCAATTGTATATTCCATATGTTGTTGTATTGTCTAATGATAATGATGGCATATCTTTGATGTATACTTCTTTGTTACATAGTGTAAAGTGTTCTTCATTGTGTAGTGATGTTTTTGCATCTTGTTCATGTGTATTTTCTATAGAAGAGTTGATTGATATATCTGTATGTAGAATGAAGTTCATCCCTATGAATGTCATTAAGATACATATAGCAACTACTCTGTTGGTACGGCGGCGGTGAGTGTTTATCTTCTTCATCTTCTTTCAATCTAATAACCACACCCGCTATTACAATAGATCAAGGCCTGCACATGCACCTTCTCTTTAGTATTCATAATTCTTGTCGGAACGAACTTTCTCCTGTGCCAATGAAAAGTACTTGAAAGTTAAGATTGTACTGTATATGAAGTAGTGCTAGAGATATGTAGATATGGTGTTTCTTCTGCCCTAAGTAACGATAACAATGCTAAGTTGTGTTTTTGTATGCCAATTTTTTGTTGGTATGTGAGCAAAGGTGAGCAAAAACTATCGACTTTGAAACTACCAGAGTACCATGGATTGAAAGAGCATTAAACGCTATTATGTTGATTATACTGACGGTACTACGGATGTGTTTACTGATGATCATAAATACCGAAATAGAGCAAAAGGTCAATAAACGACATAAAGGCAAAATATGTGAGTGGTATCCTAGGAGGCTACTCTAGATACAAGAGAGTAGGTAGACACAATAGGGTTACCACAATAGGTACGGTAAGTAATCAGGAGTGTTATGTTGGTCCATAAATATTATGCTAATAAAAGGTTTCGTATATAGTAATAGCCAGTAAGAATTAGTTTTTAATGGTCTATTATCGGTGTGGGGTTGTTTTTGTGAACTGAGAAGCTATTGCAATAAAACAGTTTCTACAACACAACAAAATGAATCTCTCAACTAAACGGCGCAAGCGAATTGCTTTTGTTGCATTCTTGTTTACAATAGCTGGGGTACTATTGCTTCATCGTCAAGAATGGTCTATGATGTTAAACAACAATACTTTTGCAGCATCATCATCATCGGTCGGGGACGATATAAAATCATCATGGAAAATTGAAACTGATATAATACCTTATATGGGTAACCTTACATGTCCATATGAAATAGCTCATTACAATATTGATAGTCATCGTAACTTTAACATGGGGGACGATGAAAAGAAGGTACGAAATTGTGCAAAGTTGAGATATCACCCATATCAAGAATATACTCCACCAGACCCAAACATAATCTTTGAAAAACTACCAAATAATGCCACAATCTATATAGTTGGTGACTCTATTTCATTACAGCTTGGTATTGATTTTCTATGTTACATATCATCCATATCAGAAAATATAAAGTCTGATATAGTACGCAAACAACGGAGGGTACCAACTGCATGGTGTTCAAATATGAATGAATGTGATGTGAATTATAATGGTCACAGTGAATTATATTGGGCAAAGGAAACATTTCGATTTACTAATATGCCTAAAGATATACATGTTACCGTAATTGGTGAACAGAGGGGTCAAAAGTACTTATTACAATATCTACAAAGTGCAAAGAAAGGAGATATAATAGTGATGAGTCAGGGCTTACATTATATGCATGGAGAATATGACCTATTGTTAGAGGAGTATACCAAACTCAAATCATCATTACTAAAAGCACGAGATAATGGTGTGCATCTGCTTTGGAGGGAAACAAATGCAGCTCATTTTAATACAACTGATGGATATTATATCAAAGGTACAGATTCTAATCAACAACAACAATGTGTTGCCTCAGCTCATCTTGACGCGAGTAGATCAAGAAATCGGAGTGATGGTTTGCTTGTACCATACATGAGATCACTTGGTGTGCCGATCCATCAGTTTTGGGAAGCGTCCTTTCTCGTACCAGAGTATTGTCATGTTGGCCAGGGTATAGACTGCCTTCACTATTTGCAACCTGGAGTGACATCGTTCTTTACCGAAAGCTTGCTCAAGTATATCGAAGAGAATGTCCAGGAGAATAAGGAATCGATGCATCAGCCTTGGAATGTGACGGTTATAATACCAGCTTGCAATCGGATACATTCTTTACAAGATTCTATTTCAAGTGCTTTGGACCAAACATATCCAGTACATGAAGTGATAATTGCCCTTGATAGTGGTAACGAGAATTTGACTTGTGTAAGTGCATCAAGATTAGTGAACATTTGGAATGATAAACGAGTCAAATTCGTACAGGTTGGTTCACAAGTAGAAGGATTACCTGGCTCTCCGGCACGTGTGAGGAGGTATGCAATTGAGAATGCAAGTCCATTTTCTACGCATTATGCTTACTTAGATGATGATGATTTATGGTATCCAAACAAAGTACAAGTTCAGATTGAGCATATGATTGCAAATAATGTATCATTCTCTTCTACTGATGCTGCATACCCCTTGATATCTTCTGAAACCGATCGTTGTCGAGATAATAGTAGGTGGACATCACACAATCTTACAAATAGCAAGTTGTATGGTGGTGCTTGGGTGACGCAGAAGAACTTAAGATTTACACAGCAACAATTCAATCTAACAAAAGCAGAACCTTTACCGACTCATGTTGACTTGGAAACACTGAAAGTATTTAACATCTTTGTCGCATCATCTGTGGTGGTTTCAAAAGAGTATTACTACTCAGGTTGGGATGAAGACTTGGATCGACGACGAGGACAGGACTATGCTTTGTGGCTAAAAATATTGGAGCGTACAGATGGGCTGTTTATTCAGCAACCATTGATTTTGTACGATCATTCTAGAAATGCATGTGACGATATAGATACTTTACAATCTACCATGATAGGGGTAAATTGTGGAGATGATCGATTTGCTCCAACGTGCTTCAGCTGCTTGGGTAGTGATGTAATTGATGAAACCAAGTGCAGTGGTGACTGCTTTTGGTGGCCATCAACGAGTGGCGGTACGTGCCAACCATTTGAGTATCAACCTTTGACTGCAGTGTCTCCTGAGGGAGCAAAATCTTCATGCCTAAGAGATGCCGATATGATTTCTCACCCTATACCTGATAGAGAAACGTCTTCTTGGAACACTAAACGACCTTACCCAGATCTCGCCAGTATTAGGATTCTTCATGACCTGTTTTCAGAGAGGGTATACTCACTTTTGGGACACTTGAACAATAGTGCTGCTGTGAGTGAGGCAAGGAGACTTCGCTTTGAAGAAAAGTGTGTCATGGAGGCTGTACCCAAGAAATTGCACTGGGTGTGGTTTGGCAGCCAACTTCCAACGAAATATGTTTCCAATATTGAGGCAATGGCAGTTATTAATCATGGCTATGAAGTTTACCTTTGGTCAGACCATCCCTCCTTGCAACTGAAAGATACTCTAGAGAAGCAAGGGGTGAAGTATAACTACAAGAATATAACGAGATATCTTGAGGATGGCCTGTTTGTAAATGGTGATCTCATATTAAAGGAGAAAAATCTTGCTGGGAAGGCAGATTATCTTCGTATGGAAGCTGTATACTTGGAAGGTGGTATATATCAAGATACTGATGCCAACCCTATTCAGCCATTTGACAATTTTGGAGACTTGTTTCGTTGGCCTTTTGGTTCATATGATTCGGGCCCTTGGTTTCGAGTGAGTATTATATGTATATTGCTTCCTTCTGCCGCGTACTCTGATAATTCTCTTCTACTTATAAGAATGTTTGTAATGGTGTCTTTGGATTTGAGAAGGGCTCAAGATTTCTCAAGTTTGCTATATTGCTAACACGGGAGAATTGCTTGGAACACAATACTTGTGGAGTAATGAGTGGTGCTGGTCCAGATTTTCTAACAGCTGCACTGTTCTTCTGGGATGATTCAGATATTATACTTCTTAGCAACAAACATATGATTAAAGGCAAAGATAACCGAACACCGAAAACTGTAACAACACATTCAATGGATGCCACTTGGTTGAATGCCCACATTAAAGGGACAGAATAAAAAGGTCACCTATTTGCTAAAATAGAAAGAAGACAATGACACCTCAGAGATGTAGATGTAAACTTGCTGACGACACCATTAGGATACCATTTTGCTTATTTAAGGTGACTGATCTAAGCGAAAAGTGATGTAGGCTTGCTACAATAGTGCTTGTTTGGCATTGTATAGGAGTATACCAAAGTGATGAACACTCACAGCATGATTATAAGTCCCTCCAACATACTTTTACAGCACCATGTTGGCAGGTTTCTTGCCTCAGAGGT